>Ga0310695_10001524_pt1 | contig 54407 bp, 36 predicted proteins | sample RumenRJG_04DNA_FD_203882 | JGI IMG/M metagenome (GOLD analysis project Ga0310695, IMG submission 203882) | Bovine rumen microbial communities from Lethbridge, Alberta, Canada - RJG_04 (v2) (version 2) | ecosystem: Host-associated > Mammals > Digestive system > Stomach > Rumen | place: Canada...
CACAGCAATAGGCATTTAGCAATTATTTAGCACCCTTTAGGATTATTTTAGAAGATGTGTGGCTGCCGTATGGCAATTTATGGCTAAATTTGCAGTTATTATTAATGTGAAATGTGCGGCGACCCCTTTCATGGAGCGCTAATTCTCTGGAAAATAACTAAATAGCATCATAATGAAAAAGATTAAAAGAGTCTTGATGTCAGTGCTTGTGGCTGCCCCTGTGGTTGCCATGGGTCAACCTGGCGTGATGAACAGTGCGGCCGCCGGCTATCTCGAGCGCGGCCTGCAGATGTACCAATCGCACAACTATGTGGGTGCCATCGACCAGCTCGAGCACATGAAACAGCTGCCCGCCGACGCGTCGATGCGTGAGCAGGCCGACTACTACATCGCCATGAGCCGCTTTGAGCAGGGCGACGAGGCCAGCCTGGCATTGCTGCAGCAGTTCATCGAGCGTTATCCCGCATCACCGCTGGCGATGGAAGCCCAGATGAAGGTGGGTAACTACTATTTCTACCGTGGACAGTGGGAGAGCGCTCTGTTGAGTTACTCGCTCGTGCGCAACCGCGCGTTGGATCTGAACAGCGACGAGGACCTCGAGTATCGCCGCGCCTACAGCAACCTGCGCCTGGGCAACTACCGTGAGGCCGAGCGGCAGTATTACAATCTCGAGAAGAGCCCGCGATACGGCGGCGCCAGCGAGTTCTACAAGGCTTATCTGGACTATGCCCAGGGCGACTACAGCGCTGCCGAGGAGAAGTTCTCGCGCATCCCGCAGGAGAGCGAGCTGGGTTACCAGTCGCAATACTACCTCACCCAGATTGAATATAACAAGAAACGCTATAGCCAGGTCATCGACCAGGGTAAGGCCCTGCTGGCAGAGCATCAGAACGACTACTTTGATGCTGAGCTGAACCGCTTGGTGGGCGAGAGCTACTACCATCTGGGCAACGACGACCAGGCACGCATCTACCTGCGCCGCTATCTCGACAACCCCGAGGGCGAGCCCTACCGCACCGCCGCCTACACGATGGGTGTGCTCGACTACCGCAATGGCAACTATGAGGCCGTTGTGAACGACATGCTCCATGTCACCGACGGCAGCGATGCCTTGACGCAGAGCGCCTACCTCTATATGGGACAGGCCAAGCGCAAGCTGGGCGACATCAACGGTGCCAACATGGCGTTCCAGCAGGCTGCCACGATGACCTGTGACCGCGATGTCCGCGAGACGGCCTACTACAACTATGCCGTCGGCTTGAGCAAGGGCGCACGCACGCCGTTTGACAAGAGCATCGACCTGTTTGAGGACTTCCTCAACGAGTATCCCAACTCCCGCTACAAGGACAATGTGGAGGGTTATCTCGTGGACGCTTATATGAGCACGACCGACTATCAGCGGGCCTTGACGAGCATCAACCACATCAAGCAGCCCGGAGCCAAGGTGCTCAAGGCCAAGCAGAATGTCCTCTACAACCTGGGCGTTCAGGCGTTGAACAATAACCGCAACAACGAGGCCGCCGACTACTTCAAGAGGGCTATCGAGGTGGGCAACTATGACAAGACGGCCTTGAACGAGAGCCGCCTGTGGCTGGCCGAGACGCAATACCGTGCAGGCAATTACAAGGAGGCGTCAAAATACCAGCAGGAGTACATCAAGTCTGCCGACAAAAACGACGAGAACTACGGCTTGGCTCAGTATAACCTGGGATTCAGCCTGCTGGACCAGAAGCGTTATGCCGAGGCCAAGACGGCCCTCCAGAATGCCATCGCCAGCAAGCAGCTGTCCAGCGAGCTGGTGGCCAGCGCCTATCAGGGCATCGGTGACGCGCAGTACTACTCCCGCGACTTTGCTGGAGCACAGCAGTCCTATGACCAGGCGATCAAGGCCGACAAGAACAACACGGGTGATAACTCCATGTACAAGAAGGCCGTCATGATGGGCATGAGCGGACAGTATGCCGATGAGGTTCAGCAGTTGGATGCGCTCATCAAGGCTTATCCCAAGAGCGACCTCATCCCCCAGGCGATGCTCGAGAAAGCCAATGCTCAGGCCCTGATGGGCAAGAACAACGACGCCCTCGATACCTACAACGCATTGCTCAAGAATTATCCCAAGAGCGTCGAGGCCCGCAAGGGACTGCTGCAGACGGCGCTGGTCAACAAGGGGCTCGGCAAGGAGGATGCTGCTATCGAGGCCTACAAGAAGGTCATCAAGCAATATCCCACCAGCGACGAGGCCCTGGCTGCAGCCGAGGACCTGAAACTCATCTACGCCGACCGCGGCCAGCTGACGGAGTTCGGCAAGTTCCTCAGCAGTGTGCCCAACGCTCCCAAGATTGACATCAACGAGGTTGAGCGCCTCACCTTCGAGGCCGCCGAGAAGGCCGCCATCAGCGACCGTCCCAGTATCGACAAGATGCAGCAGTACATCAAGGACTATCCTGCCGGTGCCTATCTCCCCAAGGCCCGCTATTACATCGCCCGCTACCACTATGGCAAGGGTAACTACAACGAGGCCATGAACGCCATCGACCAGGCTCTCCAGGGCGGCGGTGACGCTTCCTATGCCCAGGATGCCATCGCCATGCGCAGCGACATCCTCATGCGACAGGGCAATTATGAGGCCGCTCTTCAGAGCTATAAGGACCTGGCCGACCGTGCTTCCAGTGAGGACAACCGCACGCTGGCACAGTTGGGAGCCCTGCGTGTCGCCAAGCAGATGGGCAACTGGAATGAGGTAAAGCTCACGGCGACCACGCTGCTGAACCGTGGCGGGCTCACCGTTAACGAGGAAAAAGAAGTAACGCTCGACCAGGGGCTTGCCTTGGCACAGCTGGGCAACGCCAAGGATGCCGAGACCGTGTTCCGCAACCTGGCCAAGGATCCGAACAGCGAGTATGGCGCACAGGCTTCTTATGAACTCTCGCGCATGCAGTATGAGCTGGGTAACTACAAGGGTGCCGAGCAGACCGTCAATGCCCTCATCGAGTCGGGTACTCCCCACAACTACTGGTTGGCCAAGAGCTTCTTGACCCTCGCCGATGTCTATTACAAGCAGGGCAATGTGACCCAGGCGCGTGAGTACCTGCAGAGCCTCAAGAGCAACTACCCCGGCAAGGAGAAGGAAATCTTCAACGAGATTGACGCCCGCCTCAACAAGTGGAAAGGCGGCAACGGAAACTCAACCGGCAATTCCAGCACCGATAACGGCAAGAAGAAAGGCGCCAAGAGCACCAAGAGCAAGAACTAACCCTAAACCGCATTAATTGTCATCATCACACATTATATTATGAAGATGAAAAAGATATATATCGCCATGTTGCTGGCCGCTTTCACCTGCGGCGTGACATTTGCACAGGACAACAAGAACCTGAACAAGGAAATTGTCCTCGAGAAGGATGTGGCACCCCTTGAGAAAAAAACAGTCAAGAAGAACGAGCTCCCCAAGGTCAAGAAACCCGGCACAACGGGACAGAAGACCCAACTGGGCTACAGCGACTTGACATCGCCTATCGAGGTGCCCACCAGTATCCCCACCTTGCTGCCCTATGGCTACCGCACGGCCCACAACTTCAGCGACCAGCGCGGCTATCTCGACATCGGGGCGGGAACACAGGCCAACTTCCGCATGGACTTCGGCTACCGCATCCTTAACGACGAGCGCGAGAAACTGGGCGTGTGGCTCAACCACAACAGCACCTGGGCAGGCAAGAACTCCACCAAGTTGATTACCGAACCCGCCAACCGCAACAAGCAGCAATTCAACGACAATATCCTGGGTGTGGATTACAGCCGGGCCATGGAGAAAGGTACGCTCACCCTGGGCACCCAGTTCCATGTCGACAACTACAACTACTATGGCGGCTGGAACACGCTGGGAATAGACCCTGCCGATCTGCCTATAGGGATTCCCTTCTCGATAACCAAGGGCTCCTATGACTGGAAGAACGACAAGCAGACCTTCTTTGACTTTAATGTGAATGCAGGCTGGAGAAGCCGCTTCATGCTGCGTGACAATCCCTTGTTCTATAATGTGGGATTGCAGTACGGTCATGCGGCCTATGACAAGTCGTTCAGCGACCTGTACAAGCATGGTGCCCACGACAATTGGGGCGTTCTGAATCTGGGTGGTACCTATGACATCACCGAGTTGGCGACTGCCGGCTTGAATATCAAGGGCGAATACCTGCGCCGCGGCACCAAGGCCAAGTCAACTGCCGCCAACGACCTGTTTGACGAGGTGGGAATGATTACCCTCTCGCCCACCTACACCATCCGTGGCGACATGTACAAGCTGCAGCTGGGTCTGAATGGCCATATCAGCTTCAGCGACGGTGCTGCTTTCCGCCTCTCGCCCAATGTGCGCTTCAACCTCGCCCTCGTCGACGGCTTCACCGTGTTTGCCAACGCCCTCGGCGGCAAGAACTTGGGCTACCGCGTGCCCACCCACTACTACAACTACCGTTATGACCTGCCGCTGTTGATGTACGGCAGCATCTACACTCCGCTCGATGCCGAACTCGGTGTCAAGGTGGGTCCCTTCCAGGGTTTCAGTGCCCGTGCATCGGTAGGCTATGCCATCGTCAAGGACCAGCCCGGTATCTGCTACAGGAGCGCCTATGCCATGCATGCGCTTGACCGAGGCATGATGTCCACCTATATGGTTATAGATGGCCAGGGCTATTACTTCAACCTCGAGTTGGGCTACAAGTACCGCTCGCTCATCGAGGCCAAGGCGGCCTTCAAGTATGCCCCGCACGACGACAAGCTGTTCGACAGCGACAAGCACTACAACAACTACAAGCTGGGAGTGGACCGCGCTTCCACCGTCGGCAACTTCGACATCAAGGTGCACCCCTGGCGGCCCTTGACGCTCGAGGCCGGTCTCGAGTACCGTGGCGGACGCATGGCGCTGTTCCACTACTACAACGATCCCGCCGATGAAATGTACTACGCGGAGGCCCAAAGCGTTTACAACTTTGTCAAGATGGACGACGTCATCAACCTGCATGCCGGGGCCAACTACCGTCTTAACAACAATTTCGCCCTCTGGCTCAAGGCCCACAACCTGCTCAACCGCCGCTACGACCTGCTCTACGGAATGGGAGCACAGCGCATCGGCTTCATGGTAGGCCTTACCCTCACATTCTAACAGAAACTGACAACAATAGCGACAACAGGCTGACATCTCAAATCAAGTTAGCCTGGTGTTTATCTAAAGAGGCGAACCATGCGTATTGACTTTTTAACTTGCTTTTTTGCACTGGCGCTGTTCATGGTTTCTTGCAATTCAAAGGATTCAAAGGAAGAGCCTGCCCCTCCTTTTGTTCCCCATGATGTGACACCCAATTCTTGGTTCTTTGCTGGTCATGAGCGTTATGTAGGTTATGTTTTGTGGCCTGAAGCGACGGTTGACGACAGCAACTTGACGGGTGAGGGCTACGGTTATGGATATTACTATCAACATCGCGCCGAGGCGGAATCGTTAGACGAAATGATGGCGATGTGCCAAGTACCCAAGGCGATACTCAAAGCCATGTCCACCCGCAATCTGGTGCTTACATGTTTCAAACATCCATTCATCTTTAACCATATTGCGTATAATGATCATTACCAGGGTGTTATGGTTGCTATGGAGGCAAACTGCTTTCAAGAATTGATGCGTCGGCGGACAGGATGTGCTGAACTGCTTGACTTGTTCTGTGATTTGCAATATGGCGACACCATCCTCACACGGGGTGATGTCCACTTGGGCAAATGGGATTATGCTCCTGTTTTGATTTGCTTGATGACCGCTGTGGATTGTGGTGTGTATGATCAAACTCAGATCAAGCGCATTGCTGGTGAGGTGTTCAATCAGATTGACGATATCGAGGCATTCTTTTCTGGTGAGGACTATGTCGATTGGGATTTTTTGCGTTATCCCTATTTGGTGGGTGCGATACTGGCCCATCACAATGATGATCAACTGCAAGACAGCGAGAAGGAATTGCTCTACAGGTTTCTCGGTTGGCAGGGATGGACCAGTGATACTTTCTCTGCTGAAGATGTCTCCAAGTCAACACTAATCATCAGTACAAGCCTAGAGCGTCTGGCGCAATAGTGTGACTCATCAATAACCTAATATTCTAAAAAATAGCGAGGCACGGGCCAATTCCCGTGCCTCGCTTTAATAATACATGTTGTTCTTGTTGTCGTGTTGTTGTTCAGGTTGTTTGACAGTGGAGGGTGCGGTTACGGCAGGGTGGGGAGGGCGTCGATGTGCTGGACAAAGGCCTCGGCGGCATTGCAGCGGCACTCCAGGCCGCGGAATTTTTCCATGGTCCCATGCCACTCATAGATGTCCTCCATGTGCTGACTCACGTGGCAGTTGCAGGCCTTGTGCTTGCGCTCGAGTACGCGCTCGATATTGACCCAGTGGGTGGGGTGGAACAGTTGGCTCTGCGTGCCTGACATGGCTTCAAAGTAGAATAGCTTGAAGCGGCGGTCGAGCCGTCGCCAGGCGTCCATCACCAGGATGCCGCAGCAGGCGTGGTCGCGGTGGCCGTCAAGCGGCCAGTGGGTCAGCACGATGTCGGGGTTCTCGCGGTCAATGAGTTCGCGCATCTCCTTGTAGCGCTCCAGGTTGACCTCGGTGTTGCCGTCGACCTGGCTCATGAAGATATGGCGCGCGCCGGTCACCTTGCAGGCATTCTCGCTCTCAACCACGCGGACGGCGGCCGCCTCGTCGTGGCTCATACCGGCAATACCCGCCTCGCCGCGGGTCAGGTACACGCACACCACCTCATGACCCGCCTCGGTGAGCAGGCACATCGTGCCGCCGCAGCAGGTCTCGGGGTCATCGGGGTGGGCACCGATGGCCAGCACCTTCAGGCGTCGCTTGGCGGCGTTTCCGCCATTGCCGTTGTTACTCTCCTGGGCATTTGCGCCCACAGGCAGTCCCAGCACCGTGGCCCCCATGGCCGCAGCACCCGTCATCTTGATCATTTCTCTCCTGTTCATTGCTTTAACTCTTTGTGACCGTAAGGTCTTTATGGACATTGCTTTAATGTCACAAATTTACGACAATCTGGCTTAATGTAAAACTTTTTGCCGCGCTTTTTTATCTGCTGTGTGAAAATGCATGATAAAACCGCTGATATTTTCTATCAATAGATATTGTTTTTATTTGGGACCTAAAAGATTGTCTTTGAGGTGACTTGTCTGCCTTATCTTGCGGTTTCAGGACAAGTCGCGCGCCCCATTACGGTGGGACGCGCGACTTTTGGCATATTCAGCTAAACACTGGTTGTGGTCATTGTGCCAACTTGGCATCGTCGGCCGTGTCAACGCGAGGTAGCGCCGTTGAGCACACGCTCGATGAGGTCAACGACATCATTGATGTCTATCTTATTGTCCATATTGTAGTCGGCAGCCTGCAAGTCCAGCTCGATATCGATGCCGAGCACCTTGTCGATCAGTGTCGTCACATCGTTGATGTCCACCATCTTGTCACCATTCACATCGCCGGGGATGAAATCCGGCTCCTCGGGGAAGTTGATGAGATAGGAAGAAGTACCCTCGACATTGACCATCGTGCCCTCGCTGTAGCAGGAAATCCAGACGAAGTAGTACCAGCCATCGATGAGATTGTCGAGTGCGAAGTCCATAGTGGTGGTCTCGCCGGGAGCGAGCGTCAGGTGCTTGGTCTGCACCTGCACCGCCGTGCCGCTGGTGCCGTTGGTGCGCTTGCACAGTCTTGCCAGGATGTCCTCGTCATAGGTCGTCGTGCCGTTGTTGGTGATGGTTGCCTTGAGGGCAAACTGGCGGCTGGTGATGGTCCTCGGGTTGTTGCTGGTGACATTGAGCACCTCGATATCGATACCCAGGTCGGCGGCAGGCATCGCGTTGATGCTGACGGTGCGGGTGGCCAAGGGGTTGCTGCCGTCCTCGTTCCACGAGAAGGTGAGGGTGTAGGTGCCGGCCTCGGCGGGTACAAACCTGAAGGGGATGTCGCCGGTCTCATCCTTGTTGAGGCTCACATAGCCGGCCGAGGTGAACTCGCCGTTGACAAACATGTACATCATCTGGTTGAGCGACTCGCCGTTGTTGGTCAGGTTCACATTGATGCTCACCGGGCGACCGTTGTGCATGTTGCCCTCGATGATGATGTCGTTGAGCGTGTAATCGCGCTCGGCGGCCGTGCCGTGGCCCGTAATCGAGCAGTTGTTGCCGTTGATGGTTACCTCGATGTAGTTCAGGTCGGCACCGACACACGGGCGCCAGTTATCCATGCCATACTCGCTGAACATGGGCATGATGCGGTAGGTGCCGCTGGCGATGTCCTCTCCGAAACTCAGGGTCTTGGAATCGTGGTTGATGTAACTGCCGGGTCTCAGGGCGGTGTTGTAACTGCTATAGAGTCGTTCTATCATTTCGCCGTTCTCATTAAAGAGTCCCCAACCCAGGCGCACTGCAATCACCTGTGAGGTCATGTTGTAGAATTGTCCCGACACGACAGCATGGAACGGGTAGTTGGTTGCCTCTCGCGTCGTTGTCTTGTCGATGAGTTCAACATTGTTGGAGGTCAGTTCAAACACGCTGCTGCCGTCGCTGCCGGGTTCGATGCCCACAATGGCGGCCTGACGGTAGATGTAGCCATAGGCACCGCTGGCGCTGCCGGTTCCCTGCAGGTCAGGGTTGAGCACATTGAGCAGGAAGTAGCCGTTGCTCTGTCCGTTCCAGCCCCAGTTGATGTGGAACATGCCGTTGCCGTCATAGCCGTCGCACACAAAGGCGTGTCCGCTTGAGGCTTTGCTGGCACTGTAGATGACGGGGCGTCCTGCAGCCAATTCGGCATACAGGGCATCGGCCCAGCCCTGGGTCGTGTAGTTGACGCGCCGCAGGGTATGAGCGCTGGGTTTGTAGCCAAAGTAATTGGATATGGCCAGTGGGATTATTGCAGTAGTAGCACTCGATGATGATGTCTTGAAGTTCATTTGGACCGACTGGGCACAGTAGAGCGTGAGCGTGGCAGCGGCCAGGGCGTTGACGCTTGCCGTGTCGTTGCTCAGGTAGGTGGTCTGCATGGCGCTCCAGTTGAAGTCGACAGGCTCGAGTGCGGGCATCGTGATGCCCAGTTCAGTTGAAATGTAGGTCGGGATGGTCTGTGTGGGCTGGGCGGGCCACTGCCAGTAATACATCACCTGGGCAAGGGCCGTAGCGACACATCCCGCCACGACATGCTTGCCGGTTGACAAGATGGGCAACAGGATATTGTAGGGATTGCCCTGTGCCCAGTTGGTCGGCACCATCGGCCTGATGGCGGCTCCGGCCGTCAGCAGCGGGGCCTTTTCGGCGCCGTTTTCCAATTCGGCAATCTGGGCCGTATAGCCATCGAGCAGTTCCATCATGGCCTCGGGCACATCGTTGCTGTTGAAGTTGCCACGGTCACTGTAGGCCAGCACGGCAGGTGCACGGTCGTCACCGGCAACGATGACATAGCCATGGTCCTTCAACTCGCTGTTGAATACATAGTAGGAGGCATGGGTCGTGGCGGTCGATTCGCCCAGGCGGGGCGCTTTGTAGACCGCCTGCAGGTTGGCCGACGGCATAGCCTTGCCGGCCATGAATTCAGCGGCGATAGCACGGGCTTGGTTCTCGTTGATGGCCTCGCCCCAAGCGGTAATGCTGGACATGACCAGGCATAAGGTCGTCAAAAAGTAGAAGGCTCTCTTCATTGGAAATTGTTGAATTAAGGGTTAATAATTTTTATGACTGCAAATATAGTGTTTTTTTGTCAATAGCTTTGTCTTTTATGCAATTATCATTATATTTGCAAATCAGTTATATCGCATTTACATTTTATCAATTTCAATAAAAAATCACATCGTTATGAAAAAGAGATTACTATTACTGAGAATGACGGCCCTGTTGGTGGGCCTCTCCATGGCTATCGGCGCCAGTGCTGCCGATGTGTATGATTTCACCTACAATAATCTTCAGTTCGTCATCACGGGCAGCACCACGGCTAAGGTGGTCGGCCCTACAATGACAAATCCATCGGGCAGTTGGAATGTGCCTGCCACCGCTACGAACTCAAGCACCGGTATCACCTACACGATTACCGAGATTGGTGATAATGCTTTCCGGGATTGCTCTGCAATCACATCGATGAAGATTGCCGCTGGTGTCACTAAAATCGGGAACTATGCATTCCGTGATTGCACAGGCTTGACCTCTGTCACCTTTCCCGCTACGCTTACCACATTAGGATATTATGCGTTTAGGGGGTGTTCAAGTCTGCAGCAGGTGGCGCTGCCTGACGGCCTCACCAGTATAGGACTTGATGCTTTTGCCCGTTCGGGACTAAAGAATGTTGTTGTTCCCAATTCAGTGACATCTATGGGGTCTGAGGCGTTCTACTATTGTACCCAACTGCAGACTGCGGTATTGTCGGACCATATTACCTCAATCAATCAGAGGGTATTCCAGGGATGTACCAGCCTCACTGGAGTGGCGATTCCCAGTTCTGTCACTTATATTGACGCGTCGGCATTTAAAGATTGCCCAAGCCTTTCCAGGGTGGTGATTCCCCAAAATGTCACATCTATAGAAATGGAGGCTTTTGCGGGGACTACGGCATTGACCAGCGTGACCTGCTTAGCGACCACCCCTCCCAGTCTGTACAATTCCGGTGTTTTCTCCAACACGACCTACAACAATGCCACGCTCTATGTGCAGCCGAACTCCCTGAGCGCTTATCAGAGTGCAGTGGGGTGGCAGAATTTCATCAACATATCCGGAACGGCCTCCTATGACTATGATGCGGCGTTGAATGTCTCAGGCGGAACGATTCATTTCACGAGCAGCAGCGATTATCCCTGGTCCGTTGAGACCGAAGGTGGCCGCGACTATGCCAAGTCAGGCAATGCGGGTGTTGCAAGCAGCACATCGACGCTGACGGCCACCGTCAATGTGGCGATGGCTTCCACCTTGTCCTTTGACTTCAAGGCCTGGGGCGAGGGGGTGAATACTTACTACGATAGGTGCATTTTCTCGATTGACGGCACGGCCCAGTTCACCTACGGCGCCTTTGACAACGACTGGACGACCTATGAGGTGGACATCCCCGCGGGCACCCACACGCTCACCTGGTCCTATACCAAGGACAGCAGCGTCAACCCAACAGGTGACTACTTCGCCATTGACAATGTGGGCATCAGAGTCTCGCTTAATCAAGCCCTTAATGTCGCGGGTGGCGACATCAACTTTGTCAGCGAGGGTGATTATCCCTGGATTGGAGTACAAGAAGGGAACCGTGTATATGCCATGTCGGGCAATGCGGGTGTCGCAGGCAGCACATCGATGCTGACGGCCACCGTCAATGTCTCGAAATCGTCGATCCTGTCCTTTGACTTCAAGGCCTGGGGCGAGGGGGTGAATACTTACTACGACCAGTGCATTTTCTCGATTGACGGAACGCCTCAGTTCACCTACGGCGCCCATGACAACGGCTGGGAAACCTATCAGGTGGACCTCGCCGCTGGCACCCACACGCTCACCTGGTCCTATACCAAGGACAGCAGCGTCAACCCCGAGGGTGACTATTTCGCCGTTGACAATGTGAGAATCAGGAAAAAACCCGCTATGCGTGGCGATGTAAACAGCGACGGTGAGGTAGACATCAACGATGTCACGAAACTCATTAACCACCTGCTGACCGGTGATGCAACTGGAGTTGACCAGGCTGCTGCCGATGTGGACTACAATACCGAGGTGGATATCAACGATGTCACCGCGCTTATCAACTATCTCTTGACTGGTGCCTGGCCGACACCAACATTCACGGTGGGCGGCGTGACCTTCAAGATGATTCCCGTCAGTGGTGGCACTTTCATCATGGGGGCCCGCGATGGCGAGCCCTCTGCCGGCAGTTACGAGAAGCCGCCCCACCAGGTGACCTTGTCAAGTTTCTCCATCGGTGAGACCGAGGTGACCCAGGCGTTGTGGCTTGCAGTGATGGGAAGCAACCCGAGTTATTTCACCGGTGATTTGAACCGTCCTGTAGAAAAGGTGTCTTGGAATGACTGTCAGACTTTCATCACCAAGTTGAACCAGATGACGGGCGGGAACTTCCGCCTTCCCACCGAGGCCGAGTGGGAGTTTGCGGCACGGGGCGGCAACCAGAGCGTTGGTTACATATATGCCGGCAGCGACACCCCGGACGATGTGGCATGGTTCGATGAGAACTCAGGCAGCACTACGCATCCCGTTGCCCAGAAGCAGGCTAATGAGTTAGGCCTGTATGACATGTCGGGCAATGTCGCAGAGTGGTGCTCGGACTGGTATGACGACAATTACTACAGCGTCTCCCCCTCGGAGAACCCCACAGGACCTGAATCGGGTTATCAGCGCGTATCCCGAGGCGGTGGCCACTATAACGCTACTCTGTACATCAGAGTGGCTTTCCGCAACAATCCCACCCCAGGTACCTGTCAGAATTATCTGGGTTTGCGCCTAGCCCAGTAAAACAGGATAGCAGGCTATTGAGAACAATAGAGGGAGCGCGCCAGTATCGGCGCGCTCCCTCTATTGTCCAGGTGGCGGTATCGTCGGCGATTACGGGCGACACAGCAACAGGAGCGCACGGGCGCGGTGCAGGCGCCATGCCGTGCCGTAGATGCTGTCCTCGTCGCCGTAGAGCGACATCAGCGTGTAGTTGGCCAGAGCGCTGACGATGGCGCTTTTCAGGTCGCTGGCCAGCGACAGCAAGGGGCGCTTGCTCACCTCGATGCCCAGCACGATGTTCTGGTGCTCCAGGTCGAAGTTGATGTTGCGGCTCACCAGGTAGCCGCTCATGCGTGACAGCAGGTCGTCAAGACCCTCACGCACGCGGCGGTCCACGATGGGTTCATTACTCGGGTTCACGCCCCATGCGGTGGCGTTGGCTGCGGGGTGCCAGGTCCCCTCGGTGTAGATGGCTTGCTGGATGTCATCCAGGTCGATGACGATGTCGATGCGGTATTTCATGGTAGTTTTTTTTAAAAAAACTGGATAATTTGGATAAACTGGATGGGTGGGGGGATGAATCTTGTGTTGTCAACGCAGGGCGCGGGTGCGGCTTGCAGGACAGATTTTGGTCAGGGCAGTGGCGGGTGACAGGAAGAAGCGCGAGGCGCGGCAATGTTCAAGCACATGGTCGATGGCTTTCTCGATACTCAACCCGCGCTTTGTCAGCACGCCCACGCGTTGTGTGATTTCAAGCCACATTAGGCGGCGCAGGCGGCTTTTGGCGAAGCCCTTGTCCTCGATGTTGCGGTAGGTGCGGGAGCCGTTGCCTCTCTTCTGCTCGCTGTTGAGCAGGTGGCACACACACCGGTAGGCACGCTCGTGGTTCACATGGTAATGGGGATGACCGTTGGCAATTGTGAATTCCACTGCTGCGCGACGCGCCTGCCGGTGGTCCATGCCTCGCTCGAGAAAGGCATCCAGTGTAGCATGATACAGTGCCAGGAACTCTTTGTCCCGTCGTTGGCACAATTCTCGGTGTTCAATTTGTGATTGCATGTCGTTCATGGTATAAATCTTTAAAAAATGGTAAAACAATAATTTCGTGTTGCAAAATTACAACATTATGGGTGTTTTGTCAATAGCGTTAACAATATTTCACATCTCGTGAAATGCAGAACGACAGTATTGTCGCCGATGTACAATGTCCGGCAATGACATCGAGTGCCTGCCGGACATGATTCCTTATGATGGCCGCATGGGCCGTTATCAAAAAAATAGCAATGGTCAAGAATAGGTCCCCCGATTGAGGTTACCTGGGCGTCACTTGTAGTACTGCTCCTCGGTGGGATTGATGAGGATGAGTGAGGCGGCAGGCACAGCGACAACAGCGGTGTCGCCCTCGATGATAAACGGGTCGTTGTCCATCGTCGAACCGCGCCCTTTCCACACGCTTAACTCCCCGCCCTTGAAATCATGGGCGGCTCGGAATTCTATCAGCGCTACATCGGCACTGTCGGGGGGGAAGCAGGATTTCCCCATCTGATACAGGACGATGATCTTGGTATCGCTCTTGTCGCTATAGGTGAGCGACATGCCCAGGCTCTTGCTGTATTTCGTCACCCTCATGTCCTCGATGGTCAACCCCTCGGGAACGGTGAGGTTGAACTGCATGCCGCGGCTGATGTCCTCATTGACCAGGGAGACGGGAATGGTGACGGTGGAATCAGGGGCGATTTCAAAGTCCTGTATAATCAGGCGGTTGCTTTGAGCCATTGCGGTGGCTGCTGCCAGCAGCGCGCACAATGCCATCAGGAAATGTCTTTTCATCATTCTGTTCGGTGGTTGGTGGTTACACTTGGCGCAAAGGTATAAAAGATTTCCGAATCTCAAAGCACTGAACCCTCAATTCACGGCATAAAAGAAAAGGGGACCCACCCGTGGGCGCTATGTCAAGGGCTCATGATGACCCCGATTAAACTTCTGGCCACAATAGCGGTCTAAAAGTGGAAAAAATAAACTAAATGGCTACAGCAATGAAAAAATTATTGACCATGGTATTGCTGATGGTGGCCGTCGTGCTGCCTCAGCAGGTTTCGGCAAGGGACTTCAGCAAGGAGACCCTCAACTATGAGATTGTCTATCACTGGGGCATGATTTGGAAGCATGCTGCCGACGCGTCGCTGAGCATCCGCAAGACCAACGACGGGTACTTTGCACAGCTCACCGGCAGGACCCGCTCGTGGGCCGACAAGGTGTACCCTGTGCGCGATACGCTCAAGTGCACCATGAATGCCAATCTCAAGCCCTTGCGCTATGAGAAGCTGACCCATGAGAAGGATTACTATGCACGCGATGTCATCAAGTTTTCCTACAACCATAGCCACACCAGCGCACACTGCACGCGATACCGCAAGAGTGGTAACACTTCCATCGACTTGAGTGCCAAGACCCAGGCCTATGACATGTTGAGCGTGTTCTACATGTTGCGCAACCTGGACTTTAACGAGTTGAGCCGCAATAAGAACTACACGACCGTCATATTCTCAGGAAAAGAGAAAGAGTACCTGACCATCAACTATAAGGGAGTGGAAACCATCAAGATGCGTGACGGCACTAAGCGCAAGGCCTACAAGATCGCCTTCTCCTTTACCCAGAAAGGTGGTAAAAAGTCCAGTGACAGCATCTCAGTGTGGCTGTCGACCGACGATAGCCGCATCCCGCTGCTGCTGGTGGGTAAACTTCCCGTGGGCGAGGTCAAGTGCTATTACAAGGGTTAACCGATCAGGCCCTTACATTAAACATCTACTGTCCTAAATCACACCAATAGTGTGCAATTTAGGACAGTAGATGTTTAATTGCGGATTTTTTAGTATTTTTGTGGCAATAAAACAGACCTATTTTTCTGAAGTTACTATGCGAAACATCGTTCTGACAGCGCTTTGTGCCTTATCCTTGGCGGCGTCGGCCCAAGTAGTGACACTGGACTCGTGCCGTAACATGGCCCTGCGCAACAACAAGGAAATCCAGCAGGCTTCTCTTGCCATCGACAAGGCTGGCTACCAGCGTAAGGAGGCCGCCGCTGCCTATCTGCCGCAATTTGACCTCACGGCAGGCTACATCTACAATTCCCGCAAGATGTCGCTCATCAAGGAAGACCAAATGCTGCCCACCAAGTCGTTTAACATGCAGACGGGCACCTATGACTACAACCTGGTCATTGACCCGCGCACTGGAGCACCGCTGCAGGTCAACGGACAGTATGTGCCATCGACTGTGGCACTGCTCCCCAAGAGCGGACTCACCTTCAACACCCACAGCCTGATGGGCGGAGCGCTGACGGTGACCCAGCCCATCTACATGGGCGGCAAAATAACGGCCATGAACCAGATAACCGGTCTCGCCGAGCAGCTCGCCCGCGAGATGCGTGAGAGCAAGGTCGAGGATGTCATTTACAGCGTGGATGCCGCCTACTGGCAGGTCGTCTCGCTGTGCGCCAAGCAGAAACTGGCCCGCAGCTATGTCGACCTGGTGCAGAAACTCGATGATGATGTCAAGGTGATGGTGAATGAGGGTGTCGCCACCCGTGCCAACCAGCTTGCCGTGGATGTGAAACTCAACGAGGCCCATGTGGACCTGACCAAGGTGGACAATGGCGTTACACTCTCGCGCATGCTCTTGGCGCAGCTTTGCGGCTTGCCCGTCAACACCATGATGACGCTGGCCGATGAGGGACGCGATGAACTGGACCTCGCTCTTGCACCGTCCAACTATAATCTCGATGAGGTCTTTGACAAGCGCCACGATGTGCGCTCTCTGGAGCTTGCCACCAGGATTTATGACCAGCAGGTCAAGGTGGCCCGCAGCGAGATGATGCCCAAACTCGCCGCTGTAGCCGCCCTGCATGCAACCAATCCCAACAGCTACAATGGCTTTGAGAACCGTTTCGGCGCCGCATTCAGTATCGGAGCGACGATTCAAGTCCCCTTGTGGCACTGGGGCGGGCTGAGCAACAAGGTCAAGGCGGCTCAGGTCGAGGCCGATGTCAAGCGCCTGGAACTTGACGATGCCAAGGAGAAAATCGCTCTGCAGATCAGCCAGGCCGCTTTCAGCTACCAGGAGGCCTTCAAGACCTATGAGGCCACCAAGGCCAATCTGGCTCAGGCCGACGAGAACCTGCGCATTGCCGGCATCGCCTTCAAGGAAGGCATGGGCACCATCGACGATGTGCTCACCGCACAGACCGCCTGGCTCAAGGCTAACAGTGAGAAAATCGATGCCGAAATCAATGTGCAGCTCACCCATGAATACCTCGACAAGGTGATGGGAACCATGAGTTACTGATTCCAATCCCCCCTATAGAAATCTAGAGCATCTAGAAAATCTAGAGCATCTAGTTAAAAATAACTGAAACATCAATTACAACTCAATCATATGGAAAAAGACGAACAGAGAACTGTGGTCCGCAAGAAGGACAAAGCGTTGCTGGCAGCCTTGGCAGTGTTTGCCCTGGTGATGGCATGCATCGCCGTGGTGGGCATCCTGCTCATCCATCCCGCCGACGCCACGACACAAGGTCAGGCCGAGTGTGACGCAGTGCGCGTGAGCGGCAAGTTGCCCGGACGCATCGTGAGATTCTATGTCCACGAGGGTGACACCGTGCACAAGGGTGACAAGCTGGTGAGTATCTACTCCAGCACGGTCGACGCCAAGTACTATCAGGCCAAGCAGATGCAGGAAGCAGCCGCCTCCCAAAACCAGAAGGCCGAGAAGGGTACCCGTGACGAGTTGAAGCAGAGTGCCTATAATGTATGGCAACAGGCTATCGCAGCACAGACCATTGCCGAGAAGACCTACCAGCGTGTCGAGAACCTCTACAACCAGGGCGTCGCCACCCAGCAGAAACGCGACGAGGCCAAGGCCGCCTATGATGCCGCCACAGCCCAGGTCAAGGCCGCCAAGGCACAGTATGACATGGCTGTGAAAGGCGCCCAGCAGGAGGATAAGAACGCATCCAAGAGCATGGCCAACGCCGCCCGCGGCAGCGTCATGGAGGTGGAGAGCCTGCTCGAGGACCAGGTGCTCGTGGCGCCCTGTGACGGCGAGGTCAGCGAGATTTACCCGCAGGAGGGTGAACTCGTGGCCATGGGCACGCCCATCATGTCGATTGCCAAGTTGGACGACATGTGGGTAAGTTTCAGTGTGCGTGAGGAGATGCTCAACGACCTGCCCATGGGCAAGGAAGTGCCCGTGCGCATCCCCGCGCTGAACAACCAGGCCACCACGATGTCGGTCTATTATATCCACGACATGGGCAGTTATGCCGTTTGGCAGGCATCCAAGGCCCAGGGCCAGTATGACAGCAAGACCTTTGAGGTGAGGATGCGTCCCACCGTCAAGGTGCCCAACCTGCGTCCCGGCATGTCGGTGATTTTAGAGAAAAAGTGATCCGTCAGGTCAGTAATCCGTCACTTTGTTTTAAATGAAGATGTTAATGAAATACATAGGTCGTTCGTTCAAGCGCGGGTGTGTCCAACTCGTGCGCCGGCCCATGTATTTCCTGCTGATTGTCATCATGCCGCTGCTGTGCTCCTGGTTCCTGTTGGACTTAATCAAGGACGGCTCGGTGCAGCGCGTGCCCGTGGGCATCGTCGACCTGGACAACAGCAGCCTGTCGCGCCGCATCTCGCGCAACCTGAACGGTTTCCAGCAGGTGAACATCTGCCAGCGCTACAACAACTTCGCCCAGGCGCGCGATGCCGTGCAGCGAGGCGAGGTGCTGGGTTTCTTCTTCATCCCCGACAACCTGGAGGAGGATGCGCTCGGCGGCCGTCAGCCAGTGGTAAGTTACTATGTGAACTATGCCTACTACGCTCCAGGCTCGATGCAGTACAAGGGCTTCAAGACCATCTCGATGCTCGTCAATGGCGGCATTGTCCAGACGGCCTTGCGCACCGTGGGCGTGCCGAACCAGAGAATCGAGTCGGCACTGGTGCCGATACAGACCCATGTGCACATGATCGGCAACCCGTTCACCAACTACAACTACTACTTGAACAGCACGTTCATCCCCTGTTTCCTGTCGCTGTTCATCCTGCTGGTGACGGCGTTCTCGCTGGGTCTGGAGTTGAAGTCGGGCCTGAGCCGCCAGTGGCTCAAGAACTCCGGCGGAAGCATGTTCCTGGCCCTGGTGGGTAAACTCGTGCCGCAGACGGTGCTGTTCACCGTTGTGTGCTGGTTCGTGCAGTGGATGATGTTCCGCTGCTTCGATTTCCCCCTGAACTGCAACCCGTGGAACATGCTCATCGCGATGTTCCTGCTCGTGGTTGCCAACCAGAGTTTTGCCGTGCTGATGTTCTGCTTCGTGCCCAACTTCCGCTACGGCACGATGCTGTGCACCCTGCTGGGCATGGTGTCGTTCTCGTTCTGCGGCTTCTCGCTGCCCCACGAGGCGATGTATCCGTGGGTCGAGGCCTTAGGATTTACCGTGCCCGTCAAGTACTACTTCCTGATCATGGTTGATCAGGCATTGAATGGCATCGACATCTATTATTCAAGAGTTTATTATGCGGCACTCATCGGATTCACCATCCTGCCCATGCTGCTCTCGTGGCGGTTGAAGAAGGAGTGCATGAATCCCGTGTATGTGCCCTGATGATATGAGTGAGAAACTGAAACATAGCCGACTGTTCCTGTGGTGCATACAGGTGTTGAAGGTGTGCGGCCGCGAGTTGATGCTCGTGTTCCGCGACCAGGGCGTGGTCATCTTCTTCCTGGTGCTCAACGCGCTCTATCCCGTGCTGTACGCCTTGATCTACAACCCCGAGGTGGTGCGCGACGAGCGTGTCGTTGTCGTCGATGACAACCGCACCGCCATGAGCCGCGACCTGGTGCGCCGCATGGACGCCACCCAGGAAGTGGCTATTGCCGGCTATGCCGCCAACATGCAGGAGGCCCAGGAGGCGATGCACCGCAAGGCGTGCTACGGCATCCTGTACATCCCGCGCGACTTCGCCCAGAACATCGGGCGTGGTGAGCAGGGCCATGTGTCGCTGTACTGTGACATGAGCGTGATGATGCGCTACAAGGCGATGTTCACCGCGTTGACCGGCGTCACCCAGGCCATGGGTGGCGAGAGGATGGCTGCCGTCGTCGAGCCTGTCATCAGCATGAGCGGCGCCATTGTCGAGAACCGCCAGGTACCTGTGGGCAACCCGGCCATGGGTATTGCCAGCGCCGTGCTGTTGTTCATCCTGCCGCTGGTGCTGCAGCAGAGCATGATACTGGGTATCGCCATGCTGCACGGCGGCAGCATCGAGCGTCGCCGCCGCAACGGCGGACGCGACCCGCTGGCTGTGGAGGCCAGCCCTGGAGCCACTATCGTCGGCAAGATGATGTGTCACCAGATCATCTATGTCATTCCCGTCATCTATGTGCTGCACTATGTGCCGCTGATGTTCGGTTTCCCGCAGTACGGCAACCTGCTGCACATTATTTGCCTGGCTGTGCCGTTTATCGTGGGTGTGTCGTTTATGGGGCAGACATTGTCGGCCGTCGTCAACGAGCGCGAGAGCGTTTTCCTGCTGTTCGTCTTTTCGTCGGTGGTGTTTGTCTTCCTGGTTGGCGTGTCATGGCCGCGCTACCTGATGTCGAGGTTGTGGTATGTTGTGGGCGACTGTGTGCCCAGCACATGGATGGCCAATGGTTATGTGCTCATGCAGACCAACGGTGCGACCCTCTATCAGGTGCAGCACCACTACTGGATGCTGTGGCTCCAGTTGCCGGTGATGTTCATCCTGGCCTATGTGGTCGAGCGCTTCATCAACCGTCGCCGCTACCGCTCATGGATTGCGGCCAGCGAGGATAACCCCAGCATCCTCACCCGCATCGACCTGGCCAAGAACGGCGTGGGATGATTTTAATTAGGAATTAGGAGTTAGGAATTAGGGGGTAATCTGGATGAGTTTTTCACGAAGAATTGGTTGAGGAGATTACATATCCCGGCGGCACGAGGGTGCTGGTGTGGCGGCTTGACGAGGAGGCGCCGCAACTACTGTCGCTGTGCCGTCAAGAAGGGATTCCCGTTGAAGACTTGGTGGAACTGCCGGTCAAGCGGCAGCGAGAGAAGGCGGCCGAGCGGCTGCTGCTGTGCCATGCTATGGGGCACCCCGTGACCTTGTCACACACACCGCAGGGAGCCCCTGTGGTCGACGGACTTGAAGACCTCAACATCAGCATCACCCACACGATGCACCTCGTGGCGCTGGCACTCAATGACAGTGCTGTTATCGGCTTGGATGCCGAGCTGGCCGACCGCCAGCAGGTGTTGCGTGTGCGGGATAAGTTTCTCAATGCCGGCGAGCAGCAGTTCATCTCCCCCGACAATCAGCAAGCCCACATCATCGCGTGGACGGCCAAGGAGGCTGTCATCAAGGCCGAGCGCAACAGCGCCATCAACTGGACCGGGGGCATCTGCCTGGAACCCTTCACCGTTGGAGATGACGAAACTGTTATTCTTGCCAGCTGCGGCGACCGCCGTTACCGCTTGACCTGTCGCACGATGGCGGGCCACTTCATCACCGTTGCCATGCCGCTCATCAGGTAATCACACACCCACCGTGCAATAAAAAAGGTCAAAAATCGTTATAAGGTTAAAAACCAAACCTGATAAGAAATATGATGAGATATTTCGTCCGCATGATTGTGTCCGTTCTGGTGCTGGCAGGTTCAGCTATCAGCGCGTACCCATTGGACAAGAGTTACTATGCCGAGAGCAGCAAGTTGGCTACGGGCAAGTGGGTCAAAATCTCGGTGATGGAGAGCGGTATCTACCAGATTACAGCCGACGATATACGCAACTGGGGTCTGGGCAGTGACCTGTCACAGATTCATGTGTTCGGTTATGGCGGCGCTCCGCTCAGCGAGACGATGCTTGGCGACAACTATGCCGATGACCTGCCACAGATGCCCGTGGTGCGCACCGAGGGCCGGCTCCTGTTCTATGCCCAGGGACCCGTGACTTGGAAAAACTTCAGGAGCGGAGCGCTCACTCACCTGCAGGTGCAGCACCCCTATGCTATCTCGGGCTGTTACTTTGTGACCAACGACAGCCGCTTCAGCGACATCGAAATCCCCAAAGCCGACAATGCCCCGACGGGAACGCCCGTTTCAACCTATATCGAGCGTCTCTACCATGAGCAGGAAATCAGCAATCCCGGTGAAACGGGCCGCGTGTTCCTGGGCGAGAGCTTCATCTCTAACCGAAGCCAGACTTTCAAGTTCAAACTCGACGGATTGGTCGAGGGCAGTCCCATCAGGACTTATACCGTGTTTGCAGCACAGACCGTAGGCTGCACAAGTTCAATCGAGATGAGTTACAACGGCCAGGCCTTGCCGGTGACTAGTAATGATATCATCGACAAGAACAGCTCCTTACAGCATGACCATTACCAAACCACATCGCCTTACATCAAGACCTTGACCCTTGAGGGCACCGATGAGTTGAACCTAACGGTCAATTACGCCTGTTCGGGAACGGTCAACATGGCCCGCCTCGACTTCATTACTGTGAACTATACTTGCAACTTGGCCTTGCGCGGCGCCAGCCTTGCCTTTGGCGTTCAGGATGCAAGCACCAATAAGTGTTATCGCCTGGGCAATTGCAACGGCACGACACGCGTGTGGGATGTTACCAGCCCTTACGCTCCCCTGCAATTGAATGCCAATGGCAGTGAGGGCACGCTTACCTTCAGCCCCGCCAACGATGGCCGCCGGGAGTTTGTGGCATTTAATGAGTCAGACACTTACCCCCATCCTGAATTCTTGAGCGAGGTGGACAACCAGGACATCCACAGCGAGCCTGTCCCCGACATGATCATTCTCGCGCCGAGTGCCTACCTTGACGAGGCCAGGCGTGTCGCCGATTTGCATGAGCGCTACGACCATTTCAATGTCCTCGTGCTCGACCACGAGAAGGTCTTCAACGAGTTCTCCAGCGGCACTCAGGACGCAATGGCCTACCGCCGTCTGTGCAAGATGTTCTATGACCGTGGCACCGATGAGAACGGCCACAGGCTGGGTTATCTGCTGCTGATGGGTGGCGGCAGTTACGACAACCGTCTGGTGGGTACCGATGCCGGCATTCTCAATTATCCACGACTGCTTACCTGGCAGAGCGAAGCCAGCAGCCAAGAGGATACCTCAATCTCCACCGATGACCTCTTTGGCTCTCTGGAAGACGAGTCCGGCAGCACCTATAGCGATAAGCTGAGCATTGCTGTGGGCCGCATGATTGCCAAGAGCAAGAGCGAGGCCCGCACACTGGTCAACAAGCTTGTGAAATATGTCACCAAGCCCGATTACGGCGCATGGAAGAATCAGGCACTCATGGTTGCCGACGATGAGAACAAGGCCATTCACATGAGCCAGGATACAACCATGGTGCAAGCCGCCCGCAGGAACGGCGGTGCCGACATCGTGTTCAACCGTGTCTACATCGATGCCTTCAACGCAGTGAGCGAGGGCGGTTCGCGCTCTTATCCCGATGCTCGCGCCAAGATGTTCAACACCTTGAGCGAGGGTGCGCTCTGGTGGAATTATATCGGCCATGCCAGCACCCAGAACTGGACCGGTGAGGGCTTGATGATGCGATCCGATGTCGAGAGCCGACTCTTCTACCGTCACAAACCTGTGCTGTATGCCGCAACTTGCGAGTATACCCGTTTCGACAACTCTGTGTTGTCAAGTGGTGAGCGCATTTTCCTCAATGCCAACGGTGGCGCCATCGCTGTGATTTGTCCCGCACGATTGGCCTATATCCACGAGAACGGCGCATTGTCTTCCGAGATGGGCCGATATGTGTTCTCGCGTGACGACAAGGGACTGCCGCAGCGAATCGGTGATATCGTCCGCCTGGCCAAGAACAGTGTGGCTGCTTACTCTGATAACCGCCAGCGCTTCTACCTGTTCGGCGACCCGGCGATGCGCCTGGCATGGGCCCCCTACATGGCCGTGGTTGAAACCATCAACGGCGAGCCTGTCACCAGTACCGACATGCCTGTGTTCAAGGCACGCCAGCAAGTCGAGTTCGGAGGCAGGATTGTGGATTGGAACGGCAATCAGATGACCGGTTTTAACGGTTCCATCGTTTCTACCTTGTTTGATGCCGAGCAGTCCATCACGACCCACGGCTATGGTAGCGAAGGCGCTGAATTCACCTATGAGGACCGAGCCAATCGTTTGGCTATCAATGTGGATACCGTGGTCGGCGGCAACTTTACCGTGCGCGTCATCATCCCCAGCGAGGTGAACAATGAATATGACAACTACAGGCCGGCACTGCTCAACCTGTATGCCTATGACAGCAGCGACACGCTCGAGGCCAAGGGTGCTAACAGCAATTTCTACATCTACGGCTATGAAGACGAACTGGTGGCCGACACCATCGGCCCCAGCATCATTGTGATGAACCTTAACGATGACAACTTCACCGAGGGTTGCCAGGTGAATGAGTCCCCGCTGCTGCTGGCGACCGTTGCCGACGACAGCGGTGTCAACTTCTCATCGGCAGGCATCGGTCACAGCATGTCGTTGACGCTCGATGGCACTACCAGTTTCAATGATCTGGTAAGTTACTACACGCCAGCTTATGCCGAGCAGGGTACCCTGGGCAACATCACCTATCAGCTGAGCGACCTGGCTCCCGGTCCCCACACCCTGCGACTGCGCGTGTGGGATGTGTACAACAATGTGGGCGAGAAGACGATAACCTTCAATGTCGTCAATGGCTTGGCTCCCGAGATTGCCGATGTCTATTGCGCTGCCAATCCCGCGAGTGTAGAGGCTTCCTTCTATGTGAAGCACAACCGTCCCGATGCCGTGATGACGGTGACCATCGAGGTGTTTGACCTGATGGGGCACCTCGTGTGGAACACGACTCAAGCGGGACGCAGCGATATGTACACAACAACGCCTGTCACATGGGACCTGACCGACTCCTCGGGCCGTCGTGTGCCCCGCGGCATCTATGTCTATCGTGCGACCATCACGACCGATGGCGTCAAGGAAGCCACCAAGGCTAAGAAACTTGCAGTCACTGGCGAGTGATATCCTCACTCATCTTCAAGACATAACATTTGTTAAAAAATGGGCCCGTTTTTAATAAAATGGGGCCATTTTTGTTTGTTGTAAGAAAAATTGAGGTAAATTTGTCGGTTAATTGCATCGTTATACGCTGAAATGAACAAGATTAACGAGAACCGAACCATCCTGCCGGAGCCTACCATCAGGCGCTTGCCCTGGTATTTGTCCTATGTGCGCATGCTTGACAACCTGCATGTCGAGTATGTGTCATCAACACAGATTTCCAAGGAGCTGAATGTGCAGTCATCACAGATCGCCAAGGATTTGTCGTTTCTCAACATCCGTGGCAAGACGCGCATCGGGTATGAAGTCAACAGCCTGGTGAGCGAGCTTGAGGATTTCTTGGGATTCAACCGCCAGCACGACGCTGTGGTAATCGGTACCGGTAGTCTTGGCACAGCTTTGATGCAGGATCACGGTCTGGTAAACTACGGGCTGAACATCGTGGCGGGCTTTGATGTGCGCAGCGAGGTCATCGGGCAGAGTGTGGGCGGTGTGCATGTCTTTGCCATCGATGAGTTGGCCGCTTGGCAGCATGAGCATGGCGTTTCAATCGCTATCCTCACTGTGCCTGTCGAGCGCGCACAGGAGACGGCCGACTTGGCCATTGCCAGCGGTATGACAGCCTTGTGGAACTTCACGCCTTATCGCATCAAGGCACCCGAGGATATCGTGATCGCTAACACTTCAATCTATGCCCATCTGGCCATCATCTATAACAGGATGCACCAGACGAGCATCGACATCGATAATCATCAGGGTTAACCCTGTGTGAGATATGGGAGGGATAATGTGACATGAAGGTCATTGGATTTACAGGAAATTACGGCAAACAGCCGGCTGACTTCCAGAGTTATCTCATGGCCGATTCGTCCATTCTGTTCTCGGGAAGGCCGTTTTTTCTGCCCGACTATGCGCAGCGTTTTGTAGCGGTTCCCTCCATTGTGGTGCGCACCAGCAGGTTAGGCAAGTGCATCGCGACCAAGTTTGCCCATCGCTACTGGGATGCCTTCACGGCTGCCTTTAGCGTGATGGCCGTGGACGGTGACCAGCCGGCCCTGTCGGCGTTGGACCGCGCGTTTGATGGCGCCGCCATGGTGGGCGATTGGGTCGAGGCATCGAGTGTTGCCGATCCGTTGCATCAGCCTGTCGAGGTGATGATTGACGGCACTGTAGTGTCGAGTTATTGCCTGGCCGATATGCAACACCCGCTCGACCGGATGCTTGCCGGCGTGAGCACCCGATGCAGCATCAAGATGGGCGACCTGCTGTTTACCGGCGACGCCGGGCCACAGCACACCCTCGTCCCGGGCAACAGGCTCACGGCGACGGTGGACGGCCGCCAGGTGCTGGATGTGAAAGTGAAACTATGACACTCGCCGTCGCTCGTCGATGGCAATCAGGTCTGGCAAAGAGTAGATATTGAGATTAAGAAAACAGCCACAGTTTAGAATAAACTATAAACAATAAATATGAGCAAACTGACTAAACTTCAACTCGCCTGCACCGCAATGATGGTCCTGTGTCTGTCCATCACGGCCAGCGCGTTCAATGTGTCGCACTATGCGACAAAATCCAAACTAGCCACCGGCACCTGGGTGAAGATCTCCATCCCCGAGAGTGGTGTGTATGAAATCACTTATGATGAACTGCGTGAAATGGGTTTCAACAATCCGGCCAAGGTCAAGATTTTCGGCACTGGCGGTTTCCGCATCAATGAGGTACTCAACGGACAGGCCCCTGATGATTTGATCAGCACGCCGTTCATCCGTATGAATGACAAAATCTGTTTCTATGGATGTGGCCCCATTCGCTATTCCATCAGTGACGCAGCCACGATTCCTCACTTCACGCGTGTCTTTAACCCCTATTCACAGGTGGGTTGCTACTTCCTTACCGAGAATAACAATTCCGACTTGAACCCCACACAGCGCACGCCGGTTGTTGTCAGCAATTATGTAGACAAGGTCACGAGCCTGAATTTCTTCCACCACGAGAAGGAACTTGTGTCGTTGACCAACTCGGGTAAGGACATGTTGGGCGAGGACTTCTCATCGGGTCACCTCATGGTGGATTATGACCTGCCCGGCATTGCCGACAGCACGATTATTGTCTACACCACGCTGGCTGCCAATGCGTCTAACATGTGCTATGCCAACGCGATAATCCATAGTGACGGTGAGGCTGATACCACATCGTTCCCGATGTCAACATCTCGCATATATGTGCCGGGTGGTGAGTATGTGCTGTACAACTTTGCCTCGCCCTTTGGAAGGCTGAAATTGAAAAAGCCGGCGGAGCATGGTTGTTTTCAGCCGATCCTGACAACCAATTCCGACACAATTGAACTGACGACGACGGTAGCCATGCTGGACCAGTTCATTATCACCTATGACCATTACAATGTAATCGGTGATAATCCTGAGAACCAGTTCACGATGGGCTTTGGTGTTACCCAGGGTAATGAGCGCTTCATGATGCCGGATGCACCTAGCAGTATGGTGGTATGGAGTATCAGCACCCCGAACAATCCTATACAGATGCCGCTGCAGAGCTATGACGATGCCAGCGGGCAGGGTATGTTCTTCTTCAGCACACACTCCAGTTCTTCTTTATATGTGGCATTTGACCCCACCAAGCCGCTGAAGAAGATTGCAGGCTATGAACCCGTCGAGAACCAGAACCTGCACGCCATGGCGGTCCCCGACATGCTCATCATCACCACCAAGGAGTTTATCGAGCAGGCTCAGCGCATTGCCGACCTACACGCTGCTGTTGACGGCATCGATGTGGCTGTGGTAGACCAGGAGCAGGTGTTCAACGAGTTCTCCAGCGGTACGCGCGACGGTATGGCCTACCGCTTGATTTGCAAGATGCTCTACGACCGCGACAATACCAAGTTCAAGAACCTCTTGCTCATGGGTACCGGTAGCCATGACAACCGCGAGTTGCTTGGACGACACGAGGGACAATTGCTCACCTATCAGAGCGACTGCAGCAACTATGAGGACTTCTCCTTCACTAGCGATGACTTCTTCGGTTTCCTGAACGACAACTCGGGTTCGAGTATCAACGGCGACCAGTTGAGCATCGGCGTGGGACGCATCACCAGCTCCAGTGTCGAAGAGGCACGCAGCGATGTCGATAAGCTCATTGAGTACTATGCCTATCCCGACTATGGCTCATGGCGCAACAGGACGATGGTATTCAGTGACTCTCCCGACAAGGGCATGTATATGTTCCAGGGTGAGGGCTACAAAAACATGATTGATAATGAGTTGGGTACTGGTATGCATGTCACTACGGCACATAACACAATGTATCCCCGCAGCAATACCGAGACCAACCTGAATATCGAGAAAAGGACCGCGACCGAGGCCAAGCAGCTCATCAGTAACATCTTGAAGGATGGCGTGTACTTTGGTACTTATGTCGGCCATGCAGGTCCCCTGAACTTCAGCAAGCACAATTCCATCTGGACCATGGGCGATGTGGTGAACACCAACTACCGTCACTTGCCCATCATGTCGACTGCTTGCTGCGATGTGGCGCATTATGACAGCGACTCTCGTGGTATTGCCGAGTTGATGTTCCACAAGCGCGACGGTGGCGCCATTGCCTTGCTGACCTCGTCACGCATGGTGTATGCCACTGATAACGACCGCCTGAACAGGTTCTTCCTCCAGGCTCTTTTCAACCAGGCCAGCACTGGAGAGTTCACCACGCTGGGCGAGGCTTACAAGAAGTCTAAGACCTCATTCACTGTTGCCAATACCAACAAGATGTCTTTCCTGTTGCTCGGTGACCCGGCCATCAAGGTGAATTATCCTATCTCACGGTTCAACATCACCAGTGTCAACGGCACCGATGTTACCGGCACATCCATTGCTTCCATATCCCCGTTGCAGCGGTTCCAGGTCAAGGCACAAGTGGTTGATGCCGAGGGTAACCTTGATACCAGCTTCAATGGCGATGCAACGGTGACGCTCTATGACAAGGAGGACAAGTTCACGACACTGACGGGCTCGCTTAACAACCAGTCGGTAACTCGTGACATCTACTTCAACCGCGAGAAGTTGGCCGAGGTGACCGGACGCGTGGTCAATGGCGAGTTCACGGGGTATATCATCGTTCCGCGCAAGGTGATGGCCAAAAACGAGATGGTGATGCTGCGTGTGTATGCACACAAGGATAACACCTCCTACATGGTGAATGGCTTCAGCAAGAGCATCAGGATGTTGGGCTACGACGAGAATCTGGCCATCAACGATACCCAGAATCCCGTCATCACCAACATGTTCATCAACGACGAGACCTCGTTTGCCGATGGCGTTACCGTGAGTGGCAACTCAGTGCTTTACATCTCGGCAACCGACGACCAGGGCATTAATATCCAGTCCAACTCGGGTGATATGGGCATGATGCTTGTCTTGGATAACGGTAAGCCTTCCTATTGCGACATCACCAGTTATGCCACTATGTCCAACGAGGGCAAGCAGGTGGATATCGAGTTCCCGCTGAGCAATCTGGCCGAGGGCCTCCACACGCTCACCTATACCGTATTTGACTTGCTGGGCAACAGTGCCACCCGCACCATCACCTTCATGGTCGGACAGAGCGGAATGGCAACTTTGACGGCCGACAAGTTACCGGCTTATCTGGACGGCGAGGTGAACTTTGACTTTGAGACCAGCCTGTCGCGAGTGCCTGAAGTTATTGTACGCGTGACCGACGCCACCGGCAAGCTCGTGTGGATGACCACCACCAGCAGCTTCCCCGTGACCTGGGACATGAAGGACTTGAACGGCAACAAGGTTCCTGGTGGCCTCTACCGCTACTTCGGCACCTATCAAGACGGTTCCAACTACGGCGGTACCCCCATCAACAAGCTCATCGTGCTCGACCCCCTCAAGACGGCTAGCAAATAAGCCACTTGATGGATACCGATAAAGCGGCGCGCGGGAGAATTTTCTCCAGCGCGTCCTGCATTTGATGGCCAGGTGCGCATCGGCATGGGAACAGACCGGTGCGCACCTGAGCAACAGCACAAAAACAATATTGCGGCTGTGCCCGATGGCGCAGCCGCAATGCTGTTTCCTTGTAAACGATGTAGTATTACTCGCCGGGAGCGATTGCACCGGTGGGGCAAGCGTCAGCGCAAGTACCGCAGTCCAAGCAGGTGTCGGGATCGATCGAGTAGATGTCGCCTTCCTTGATGGCGTCGGCGGGACATACTGACTGGCAGGTGCCACATGCTACACAGCTATCAGAAATTACATAAGCCATATTAGTACAAATTTAAAGTGAAATAGTTAATAATGCTATAAGTAAACAGTTCGACAAAAGTAGTGCTTTTATTTGAAATGAAAAGCGTTTTTTGATGAATTTTATTGCATGACGGTGATTTTTTGGCGTTTTGACACTCTTTATTCACCGAAATTTTGTACCTTTGATGTTAGACAATCAGGAAAGTTTAATTTGGGAGATGCAAATTCCCGAAATTTTTTCTACCACTATGAACAATATCGACTGGAAAGAAGCGCTGGGCAAAGCATTCAACATGCCCGAGGGCGGGGATGGCGCAACGGCACACGATGTAGAACAGCCAGCCCCCAAGGCCGACGCCCTGCAGCAACAGGGCAGTCAGCGCCTGGACATTGTGCTCGAGCGCAAGGGCCGTGGCGGCAAGCAGGCCACGATAGTTACGGGGTTTGTCTGTGACGACGAGGAGCTCAAGCAGGTGGCTTCGCAGCTCAAGCGCACTCTGGGCGTGGGCGGCAGTGCTCGCGGTGGCGAAATCCTCATTCAGGGCGATTTTCGCCAGCGCGTGCTCGACCAGCTCGTTGCCATGGGATTCAAGGCCCGCGTGATTTGAACAATCCTGCGGTTTGGCAAGGTTTCAGTTTCCTGTTGAAATACCCGATACACATCATGAATGACATGAATAACAACAACACCAAGCGCAACATGCTGGTGATGAAAGCATCGGCAGGCTCGGGCAAGACCTATAACCTGGCGTTGGAATACATCAGGCATTTGCTGTTTTACACCGACCAGGGTGGACAACTGCGTCCTCGTCGGCAGCAAGGCGAAGAGCGCATCTTGAATGCGCACCGCTTGCTGCTGGCCATCACCTTTACCAACAAGGCGACGGCCGAGATGAAGGAACGCATCGTCAAGGAACTCTATTGCCTGGCCCAGGAGGGTGTCGACAGCGACTACCTGGACGGCTTCGTGAAACTGCCTGGCATGACCGAGAAGCGGGTGCGTGAACTCGCTCGCCATGCGTTGAACGAGCTGCTGTTTGACTACAGCAATTTCAATGTAAGCACAATTGACTCCTTCTTCCAGAGCGTGTTGCGCAACTTCGCGCGCGAGTTGGACCGTGATTTCAATTACGACATCCAGCTCGAGGAGGACTATGCCGTGCGCGTGGCAGTGCATAATTTTCTGCTCTCGTTAGGCAAGGAGGGCAAACCCACCCAAGTGGACAAGTGGGTAAAGGACTATCAGCAGCACCTCATCCGCGGCGATGTGGAGAAAAAGAAGTGGAAATTCTTTGATGACGGCGGCGAATTGCTGGAGTTTGCAAAGCAGATCAATAGCGAACTGTTCCGTGCCAGCATGAAGGCGGTGCGCGCCTATCTGGGCCGCTATGATTCCGATGGCCGTTACCTGAGCGACTTCAAGAAGATTGGCACATTCAAGGCACAGATGAATACCTTGGTCGAACGCACCCATGAAGCACAGACCAACGGGCTCGCTGAACTGCGCCGGGTATTGACACCGTATGGCCAAGCAGGCAATCTCAAATACACTTTGAAGACTTGGGTTGGGAAAGAGGATTTGGAGCCTTTCAAGGATGATTTTCTCAAGAGCGTTAACCAGGACAAGATTGTCGGACAGTTCAGCTCTAAGATTACCGTTGATTCTGCGGTCATTACTCATGTCGTGAGTCTGCTGCAGCAACAGCTCAAGCTGATGTCGCTGGCCAAGTTCCTCCAGGACATCGTGGACAACCTGGGACTGCTGGGTCTGTTGGCGATGATTGACAAGTTCCTTGAGGATTATCGTCATGAGACCAACACAATACTCATCGGCGACACCAACGAACTCATCGGCACGGTGCTCGCCAGCGGCTCCGACTTTGTGTATGAGCGCGTGGGCACGACCATCGCCCACTTCATGATTGATGAGTTCCAGGACACGAGCACCAAGCAGTATGAGAACTTCAAGGGGTTGCTCCACGAGAGCCTCGACAGCGGCAATTTCAATATGCTCATCGGTGACGCCAAGCAATCAATCTATCGTTTCCGCAACGCCGATCCGTCGGTGTTCCGTGAGAGGGTGGACTCCGATTTCAAGGACGACATTTACCAGCCGCCGAGGGACCCCGACGCTCCTGCCTCGACCAACTACCGCAGCTCTCGCCGTGTCATCGAGTTCAACAACGCGCTGTTTGCGTTCATGCGTGAGCGCTACAGCAGTGTGCCCACGGTTGAAGCAACCTATCAGGATGTGGAGCAGGGATTTCCCGTCGACATTGACGAGAAAAAGGTGCCTGGCTATGTTCGCGTGATGCTTGGTGATTACAAGCGGGTGCTTTCAGGGCAGGGAGACCAAGCCGCCGAGGGGGCCGAGGGCAATGCCACCCAAGCGGATGTTGATGTGCTCGAGGTTTTGCCCCACTACCTGCTCAAGTTACACGAGCGCTACGACTGGGGCAGGATGGGCGTACTGGTGAACTCCAACCGCGAGGGTAATGCCATCGTGGAGTGTATCCTCAACTTCAACCAGCAGACCTCAGGCCCTAAAATCAGCATCATCTCGGGAGAGTCGTTGTTGCTCAACAATTCGCCCATCATTCGCCGCATCATCGCCATGCTGCGTTTCATCGACATCAGTCAGTTCTCAGCTGGTGAGGATGACGACACCGATGAGGTGTCGGCACCCGAGGACCGTCACGCGCGCCGCATGAGCAGCAAGCGGGAGAGCGACCAACGGTTGTACAGTTCGATGAATGCTTTTATCAAGGCTGTCACGGCGGCGGGTGGCGGCAGCCCGACCGCTAACGGCGATTTGCTGGTCAAGAGCCTGACAGCTCAGTCCGGGAACCAGGCCCCAAGCGTCCGGGACTATGCCGCCGAGCTTGCTGTTATGATGCCTTCAGGTTATGAACTCACCACGCTGGTGAGCATCGTCGAGAATATTATCGCTCGATTCAAGAATGACCCTGCGGCAAGTGTCGATGTGAACCGTGAAACGACTTTCCTCATGGCCTTCCAGGACGAGGTGATGAAGTTCTCGTCACAGAACAACGGGGGCAGTGTGCGCGAGTTCCTTAAGTACTGGGATGAGAAGAAAGGACGGCTGGCGGTTAGCAGTGCCGATGGTGGCAACGCCATCAATGTGATGACCATCCACAAAGCAAAGGGGCTTGAGTTTGACTGTGTTGTCATTCCGTTTGCCAAGTGGTATCTTGATGGAAACGGACAGAACCAAGAGCGTTACTGGATGCCACGCAAGGCCTTTATCAATGTGCTGGAATCGCTGCCCGTGGACGCTGGCGACATCGACGAGGATATTGTGCCGCCGCTGCTCAGTGTGATGAAGAATCACCTCGTCAAGACTGACGAGGACTTCTCGTTGCATGAGATTGCCAAGGACTTTCTCGATAAGCAGCTCATCGACAACCTCATCGACAACCTCAACAAGACCTATGTCGCATTCACGCGTCCCCGCTCCGAGTTGCACATCTTTGCCAAATCCTCTGACAGGGTTGACGACTACAAGTTGGTGACGGGCTTGTTGGGCGATTTTGCCTCCAGTGGCGGGCTGCTCAAGCCCATGAGGGACGGTGATGAGCATTGGTTCGAATATGGGGAGATATCCTCACGAGAGCAGTTAGAGGCTAAACGGCCCTCCAAGAAGACAGTCGCCTCCAGGGCCGACATCATCAGTTATCCTGTCACCCCGGTGCCACCGAGCATCAAGGTCCGTCTCGAGAATGCCTCAACAAGCCAGATCAAGGCTGGCATTCGTTTGCACAGCATGTTGAGCCGCATCGGCGACAGCAACGATGTGGACCGCGTTATTGCCGATGCTGTCAAGCATGGCATCGTCACCGAGGACCCCCACGACCTGTGCCGCCTCGAGGTCGTTAATGCGTGTGTGCGGGAGCCCATCCTGTCGGGTGAGGGACTGGTCGCTGAATGGTTTGACCCCGCCAACAAGGTCTATAGTGAGCGCACCATCACCACACCAGGTCAGCATTGGGGAGAGATAGAGAACCTGCGCCCCGACCGTATCGTGCGCCGCCCCGATGGCCAGATTCTCGTCATCGATTACAAGAGCGGTGAGCGGCATGACAGTAAATACTGCCGCCAGGTGCGTGATTACATCGACAAGCTGCGCGCCATCTTCCCCGGTAGTCCCATTGCGGGCCGCATCTGGTATGTCACCCTCGGCATCATCATCGACGAGGACGGCATCAAGCTCTAGTTCCTTCCCGTGCTTCGGACCCGTGCGTTGTTGCTGTGGCACGAGCCTCCCGAGCCGTTGACATCGGCCTCACTGCTGTATGCCCTTGTGGGCGATAGCTGGCTATTGGCCCCTGAGCTCTCTTTAATATAGCGCCTGTATCTAAAAACTGGCGGCTGAAAACTGGCAACTTGAAAACTTTTTCGTAATTTTGCAGTTCAATTATAAAACTACGATAGATTATGTCGATTGATAACATACTTGCACAGGCTACCGCTCAGGCGGTAAAGGAGTTGTATGGCGTGGACTTTCCCGCCGAGAAGATTGTTCCCCAGACGACCAAGAAGGAATTTGAGGGCAACGAGACGATTGTGGTGTTCCCGTTCCTGAAGGCGTCGCACAAGGCGCCCGATGTGACGGCTCAGGAGATTGGCGAGCACATGTTGGCCCACTGCGAGGCTGTTGAGAAGTTCAATGTCATCAAGGGCTTCCTGAACATTACCATCAAGCCGTCGTTCTGGACGGGTGTGTTGAAGCATGTTGCCGAGACACCCGACTACGGCTTCAAGGCCACCACCCCCGACAGCCAGTTGGTGATGATTGAATACTCATCGCCCAACACCAACAAGCCCCTACACCTGGGACATGTGCGCAACAACCTGCTGGGATACAGCCTGTCCAAGATTATGGAGGCCAACGGCTACAAGGTGGTCAAGACCAATATCGTCAACGACCGTGGCATCCACATCTGCAAGTCGATGCTCGCTTGGCTCAAGTGGGGCAACGGCGCTACGCCCGAGTCGACCGGCAAGAAGGGTGACCACCTGATTGGCGACTTCTATGTGGCTTTTGACAAGCACTACAAGGCCGAAATCAAGGAATTGGTCGAGCAGGGTATGAGCCCCGAGGAGGCCGAGAAGCAGGCTCCCCTCATCCAGGAGGCACACGACATGCTGCGCCGCTGGGAGGCTGGTGACCCCGAGGTGCGCGCCCTGTGGGAGAAGATGAACAACTGGGTGTATGCCGGCTTTGACGAGACCTATCGTCGCATGGGCGTCTCGTTCGATAAGATTTACTACGAGAGCGACACCTATCTGGTGGGTCGCGACACCGTACTCGAGGGTCTCGAAAAGGGCTTGTTCTACCGCAAGGAGGACCAGAGCGTGTGGGCTGACTTGACCCCTGACGGCCTGGACCACAAGTTGTTGCTGCGCAGCGACGGCACCTCGGTCTACATGACCCAGGACATCGGTACCGCCCAGTTGCGCTACAAGGATTATCCCATCGACCGCATGATCTATGTGGTGGGCAATGAGCAGAACTACCATTTCCAGGTGCTCTCGCTGCTGCTCGACAAGTTGGGCTTCAAGTGGGGCAAGGACCTGGTGCACTTCTCCTACGGTATGGTCGAGCTGCCCAATGGCAAGATGAAGTCCCGCGAGGGTACTGTCGTCGATGCCGACGAGCTCATGGACGAGATGATTGCCACCGCTACCGACATGGCCAACGAGCCCGGACGCCTGCAGGGTGTGCCCGAGGACGAGCGTGACGATGTGCTGCGCATGATTGGCCTGGGTGCCTTGAAGTATTTCATCCTCAAGGTGGACCCGCGCAAGACCATGCTCTTTGACCCGAGTGAGTCGATTGACTTCAATGGCAACACGGGTCCCTTCATCCAGTACACCTATGCCCGTATCCAGTCGGTGCTGCGCAAGTGCTGCGAGGACTATAAGGCTATGGATATCAGCAAGGTGGCTCCCAACGAGAAGGAGACCTCGCTCATCCAGAAGTTGGCCGACTTCACCACCGTTGTCGCCGATGCCGGCAAGAACTACAGCCCCGCGCTCATCGCCAACTATGTGTATGACCTGGCCAAGGAGTACAACCAGTTCTACCACGACTGCAGCATCCTCAAGGAGCAGGACCAGGCCGTGCGCTGCTTCCGCCAGTTGCTGAGCGAGACTGTTGCCGATGTCATCAAGCGCGGCATGTCGCTGCTGGGTATCGAGATGCCTAACCGCATGTAATGGTTTTGGCACGGAATTTGCAACAAGAAACTAAAGACCGGAAACCAACAAAATGAAATAAGAGATATGGAAAACTTGAATAACAACTACGAGAACGGCTACGGCTACCAGACTGCCGTTCAGGCCGAGAATGAAGCTACGCTGAAGCGCTACATCGCCAGCGTGATGCGTCGTGTGTATGGCAAGATGACCGTGGGTCTGCTAGTGACGGCTCTCGTCTCCTTCCTGGTGGTATCGAGCCAGGCACTGGTCGATATGATATTCGCATCGAGTTTCATCTTTTACGGACTGATTTTTGCCGAGTTGGGCCTGGTGCTTTACCTGAGCGCCCGCATCGACAAGATGAGCTCGACGGCAGCCACCATCGCATTCTATGCCTACAGTGCATTGAACGGTATCACCTTGGCGCCCATCTTCTTTATGTACACTGATGTGTCCATTGCGTTGACATTTGCCATCACGGCAGGAACCTTCGGTGCGATGACCATCTTTGGCTATGTGACCCGTCAGGATCTTTCCAAGATGGGGTCAATCCTGTTCATGGCCCTGATTGGCTTGATTTTGTGCACCATTGTTAATCTGTTCATGCACAACTCGATGCTTGAAATGCTCATCAGCGGTGCCGGTGTGCTCATCTTTATTGGCCTCACCGCTTGGGACACCCAGTCCATCAAGCGCATGTGTGAGGCAAGCGACTCTACGATGGTGAACAAGGTCGCCACGATGGGAGCCTTGTCGCTCTATCTCGACTTCATCAACCTGTTCCTGTACCTGCTGCGCTTCTTCGGTCGCCGCAGTTGATGGCCCGCAGGATATAACTGAATAAAACGGCCCCGGTAACGACACCATGTTGCCGGGGCCGGTTTTTTCTCGTGGCGATTTTGCTCATGACAGATAAAATTGTATTTTTGCACCGTTATTAACCAATAATCAACGAAATAGGATGAAACGGATTTATACCATCGTGATGATGCTGATGTTGCTGCCCACGGCGCTTCTGGCACAGGGTTGGCCGTCAAGTTATGGCGGCGTGATGCTGCAGGGTTTCTACTGGGACTCCTATAATGACACAAAGTGGACTGTGCTGGAGTCGCAGGCCGATGAACTGGCCGAATTCTTCAGCCTGGTGTGGGTGCCGCAGAGCGGTTATTGCGGCGGTACATCGATGGGCTACGATGCTCTGTACTGGTTCAGCAACTATAACAGTTCCTTCGGCAACAAGACACAGTTGAAGTCGATGATCAACACCTTCAGGAACAAGGGTATCGGCACCATTGCCGATGTGGTGTTGAACCATCGCCGCAATGTCTCTAACTGGGTCGATTTTCCCGCCGAAACCTACAACGGCGTGACCTATCAACTCAGGTCGACCGACATCTGCAAGGATGACGACAATGGCGAGACGCTCACCTGGGCCACCAGCCACGGCTACTCGCTGAGTGCCAACAACGACACCGGCGAGGGGTGGAGCGGCTTGCGCGACTTGGACCACAAGAGCACCAATGTGCAGAACAATGTCAAGGCCTATGTCAAGATGCTGCTCGACGACCTGGGTTATGCGGGCTTCCGCTACGATATGACCAGGGGTTACTCCGCGCAGTACACGGGCATGTACAACACCTATGCCCAGCCGACCTATTCGGTGGGCGAGTACTGGGATGGCAATGTGAGTGCCGTGAAGGCATGGATTGATGGTACCAAGGTCAACGGCGTGGTGCAGAGCGCGGCGTTTGACTTCCCCTTCCGCTACACCGTGCGCGACGCGGTCAACAATGCAACATGGACCACCCTGTCGGGTGCGGGCAAGGGCCTGAACATGGATGCCACCTACCGCCGCTATGCGGTGACCTTTGTCGAGAACCACGATACCGAGTACCGCAGCGCCAGCGCGCCCCAGGACCCCCTCAACCAGTATGTCGAGGCCGCCAACGCCTACATGCTGGCCATGCCCGGCACGCCGTGCGTCTTCCTCAAGCACTGGTTGCAGTACAAGGAGAGCATCAAGCAGATGATATATGCGCGACAGTTGGCGGGTATCACCAACACGAGTACAACGGCGCAGCAGGCTTACAGTTTGTCCAACAACTACTATGTGCAGCGCACCACGGGCACCCGTGGCAACCTGCTGGTGGCAATGGGAGGCACAGCCTACACGATACCGTCGGGTTACACTGTTGTAGCCAGCGGCACCAACTACCGCATGGCCCTGAGTACAAGCATCGAGACCGCTTGGGCAAGCGTGCCCAGCGGCAAACACGACAACCCGTTCAATGTCACGCTCACCGCAGTGAGCGCCACCTCGGGCGCCCAGATTGTCTACACCCTCGACGGCAGTGAGCCCACGGCCTCCAATGGCACAGTGGTGGCCAGCGGCACATCGGTGCCTGTACGCCGCAGTTGCACGATGAAGGCGGGCCTGCTGGTGGGCGGCACGGTACGCGGTGTCATCACGCGCAACTACACGGTGGTGAATGAGGACTATGACGCCTATGAAATCACCGTCTTCCTTAAGGATCCGACTGTCGCACCCAACAACTGGCCCCAGGTGACCTACTACTGCTGGGACAGTAACAGCCAGCAACTGTGCGGCAACTGGCCAGGCGAGGTCATTACCGACACGCGCATGGTGGGCGGTCAGAAGTTCTACTACAAGACCTTCACCATCACTGGCAGCCAGTACACCGTGAACTTCGTGTTCAACCAGGGCGGCAGCACCGCCAGCAGCCACCAGACGGTGGATGTGACCGGTGTGAGGACAACCTCCTTCTTTGAGGTGACCACCCAGACCAACAAATATCAGGTGGCCAATGTCACAGCGACCTATCTGCCTTATCTGGACATAACGGTCCAGCCCGGTGATGTGAACTGTGACAGCGAGGTTGACATCAATGATGTGACGGCGTTGATTGCCTATGTGTTGGGCCATCCCGAGACTCCGTTCGATGTTGAGGCTGCCGATGTGGTCGATGACGGATTCATCGACATCAACGATGTGACGGCGCTGATTGCCATCGTCCTGGGTGCCGCATGACAAGTTATGGGCCGAGGGGTCGATTGGCGCTTTATTCCTGTCTTGATACAATAAAAGGGCGTTTTCTGAGTTAATTAGTAAAAAGACAATAGTAATTTTTTCTGATTAGAAATGAAACTGACTAAATCAATATTTGCCATCGCTTTGATGGCCACTGCATTAACCGCTTGGTCGCAGGACGACATCAAGAACACGGAATTCAATCCCGTCACCACGGGTGTGACCTCGTTGAGCATCACCCCCGATGCGCGTGGCGCTTCGATGGGTGACCTGGGTGCCGCCACCGAGCCTGATGTGAACTCGCAGTTCTGGAATCCGTCGAAATATGCCTTTGCCTACAGCCGTGCCGGCGTTTCTTTGTCCTACACCCCGTGGTTGCGCAAGATTGTCAACGACATCTACCTGGCTAACCTCTCGGGTTACTACAAGGTGGGCGGCAACGACAACCAGGCCGTGAGTGCATCGCTGCGATACTTCTCGCTGGGCGAGGTGATGGCCACCGACGGCGAGGGTGCCATGTTGTCGACCATCAACCCGTTTGAGATGTCGGTCGATTTGGGCTACAGCCGCAAGTTGAGTGAGAAGTTCTCGATGGGTGTGGCCCTGCGCTACATCTACAGTGACCTGGGCTACAGCGACATGAATACGGGCGACCAGACCTCGAGCGCTTCAGCCTTTGCCGCCGACATTTCGGGTTACTACACGACCTATCCTGTCATCGGCCGTAACGAGTGCCAGTGGTCGTTGGGTTTCAATTTGTCCAACATCGGTTCTAAGGTGTCCTACAACAAGGGTAATGACCCTGCCTACTTGCCCGCCAACCTCAAGATTGGTACGGCGTTCACCTTCCCGCTGGCCGACTACAATAACCTGACGCTGGCACTTGATGCCAACAAGATGCTGGTGCCCGCTAAGCCTCGTCTGGCCGACTATGAGGATGCACTGGCCTATGACGACGCCCTGCAGGAGTGGAAAGACAAGTCCTCCATTTCGGGCATCTTTGACAGTTTCAGCGACAACTTCGCCAAGCGCATCACCTATTCGGTGGGTGCCGAGTATGCCTACAACCAGCAGTTCTTCCTGCGCGGTGGTTACTACTACGAGAGCAAGTATGCCGGTAACCGTCAGTACTTCGGCTTGGGTGCCGGTTTCTCGTTGAATGTGCTCAAGATTGATGCCAGTTACATGATCGCCACGGCACAGAACAGCCCGCTGGACCAGACGCTGCGCTTCACCCTGTCATTTGACATGGACGGCATCAAGGACCTGTTCGGTCGCAACTAGTACAATAAAGAATAACGACTGCGAATTACGCGAATCAAACAAAGCACCCACCGAGGCTGCTATGAGTTGAATTGGTGTAATTCGTAGTTTTATAATAACAGGGATTCAGGATTATGATGCGTGTAGGAATGGGTTTTGATGTTCACCGCCTTGTCGAGGGGCGTGAACTGTGGCTGGGCGGAGTGAACATTCCCTGGGAAAAGGGGCTCCTGGGACATAGCGATGCCGATGTGGCCATCCATGCCCTCTGTGATGCCCTGTTGGGTGCTGCCGCCCTGCGTGACATCGGCTACCATTTCCCTGACACCGACCCGCGCTACAAGGGTATCGACAGCCGCTTGCTGCTCAAGCATGTGATTGCGTTGCTCGACGAGCGCGGCTACCGCCTGGGCAACTGCGACATCACCATCTGTGCCGAGCAACCCAAAATCAACCCGCACATCCCCGCCATGCAGCAGCAACTGGCCGAATGCATGGCCTGTGACCCCGGTCAGGTCTCCATCAAGGCAACCACGACCGAGCGTTTGGGCTATACTGGCCGTGGCGAGGGCATTGCTGCCTATGCCGTGGCCCTGATTGAAACCTCCTAACTCCTAACTTCTCACTCCTCACTCCTAACTCCTAACTCATGAACGATTCCCGGCTACAGCGACGCATTCCCTACCTTGACATTCTGCGTGTCATCGCTTGTCTGCTGGTCATCCTCATCCATACCCCAATCCGCCAATACGAGGCCTACTACAACATGCCGTCAATCGCCAGTGCCGTCTATACCGTGCTGGTGGCGGTGAATTGCAACCTGTTCTTCATGATTACGGGTGCCCTGTTGCTGCCCGTGACGATGCCTGGCAAGCGCTTCCTCAGGCGGCGCCTGCGCGTGGTGCTGTTCCCGCTGGTGGTGTGGACCGTCGTCTATCTGCTCGAACACGCTTTCCTGCTCCATAACTTCACGCCGCGGCTGCTGACATCCATCCTTTTCCACCCCGTCGAGGGGCTGCTGTGGTATGTCTATGTGTTGCTGGTCATCTATGTGACCCTGCCGCTGGTGAGCAAGTGCATCGACGCTATCGGCAAGCGCGGTGTCGAGATTGTACTCGCGCTATGGGTGCTCTCGTCGTTCATTCCTTATCAGCACGGCATCTTCATGGAAGCCTCGCAGTACAGCCACAACATGTTTGGTGCCTTTGCCAACTACTACGGCTATGTGTTGCTGGGCTACTACCTGCATCAGTACGGCCTGCCCGTGTTCACCCGCCGTCATGGCTGGAAGTGGGCGTTGCTGCTGCTCTTCGGCATCGTGGTGATGCCGCTGTTTGAGTTCCTGGTGCAGGGCCGGTTCGGCATCTCCTGGCAGCAGCACATCGACACCATCACCAACGACATCAGCGTCAACAACATCGCGATGGCGACCTTGATTTTTGTCGTGGTGCAGCATTTCGCGCCCAAACAATATGACCGTGCGGCCCATTCTGCAGCCGCCACTTGGTGGCCGTTGCTGAGCCGTTGCACCTTCGGCATCTACCTCTCCCAGATGATTGTCCTGCGGCAGGTGGTGTGGCCCTTGACACAGTCGTGGCTTGGCACCGCACCCATCGTCGTGGACTGCCTGGTGAGCGCTCTGATGGCCTTCATCGTGTGCCTCTTGCTGACAATAGTGTTGCGCCTGCTGCCGTTCCGCAAATACATCGTCGGCCGTTAGGACTTCTTTTCGCTCGAAAAATCGCCTGTTCTTCTTTGAAATTTGCTGGGTTAGGGTTATCTTTGCGTGACACTAACCATTAACGCTTTTTGGTATGATGAATAGAAAACTCTTCTTGTCGCTTGTCGTGTCGTTGCTGGCTTGCGTATCGGCGCGTGCCGACTTTGTTATCGACGGCACCACCTATGCTGTCGACACGCTGGTGCACCGCCAGGTGGGGCCGGGCATGGTCAACACCATCGTCAGGATTCCCGGCTATCCGCTCAATGTGTATGTGCTGGAGGTGGACCTCAACAATCCCAACAACCGCATCGAGACGACCATCGGCTATAACACCGTGGGCCGCACCGAGGCCCTGGCCAACGCCTACACACGCAACCGCACGGCGACCAAGCGCCCTGTGGCGGGCTGCAACGCCAACTTCTGGGTCGTGTCGGGCAACGGGGCGCCGTGGAGCAGCTTCCAGCTAGGCACTCCGCTGGGCGGCGTGGTGCGCAACGACACCAGCCTGGTCAACGACAACACCACCTGGGACTGGTGGAACGGCGGTCCCGAGCGCTCGGCAGCCGCGGCCATCACCCATGACAAGACCGTTGTGCTGGGACGCATCCGCTGGGACGGAGTCATTACCAGCGGCAAACTGGCGCAGCCGCTGGCCTACCACAACATCAACCGCCGCGCAGTGGCGGGCGACATCTGCCTGTATGGTCCCAACTACACGCGCACCCGTGAGTTCGAGGACGACTGGACGGGCTTCAACGAGCGGGGCAACAACCATACGGACAACTATTACCTCACCCTGGCCGAGGGTAGCGGTTGGGCCAACAACGCGCCCATGCGGTTCATCATCACTAATATCGTCCCCGATGCCGACCGCCAGACGCTGGGCGACTATGACGCCTGCCTGACCGTTACAGGCGATGCCAACAAGGCCGCGATGGCGGCACTTGCCGTGGGCGATGAGATTGAGGTGACCTCGGGGTGGACCTGCCTGGATGACGATAAACTGGGTCAGCGCCCCGACATCGAGAACATGGTGTGGGGCAACGCGCCCATCATGCACGGCGGCGAACTGCTGGGCCGCAACTATGACGAGACCTACAACAGCCAGGTGTATTCGCGCACCTGCTATGGCAGCAGTGCCGACGGCAAGCACCTCTATCTGCTGGTTATCGACAAGGCCACGAGTCCGCTCTACGGCCAGTCGGCAGGCTGTCCCACGGCGGTGGCCTGCCAGATTTTGCAGCAGATGTGCCCCGATGTGACCGAGATGGTCAACATGGACGCCGGCGGCTCGGCCGAGATGATGCTCTTCGGCAAAATCATCAACACCACCACCGAGGGCACCCCGCGTGCCGTGGCTTGCGGTTGGCTCGTCGAGGCTGTGGGCGAGGAGGACAATGAGGTGGCGAGCATCGCCTTCGATCTGCACCGCATCGACCTGCCGCAGTACTCTACCGCCACACCCCGCATCCTGGGCTATAACCGCATCGGCGAACTGGTTGACGAGGATGTGCAGGGTGTGACCCTGTCATGCGACCCGTCGCTGGGCACCACCAGCGGCAATACCTTCAAGGCCGGTGGCGATGTCACCGGTGGCACGCTCACGGCAACCCTGGGCGACATGACGGCGACGGTGCCCGTGCGCATCATCGCGGCCCAACCCGCCATCACGCTGCATCCCATCCTCATCGACGGCCGCGACTATCCCATCGAGGTAACCGCGACGGTCAATGCCAACACCTATTACTACGATCCTGCGACGCTCGACTGGAGCATCGGCGACAGCGAGGTGGTTGCAGTGACCGATGGCGTGCTGCACGGTCTGAAAGAGGGCACAACGACCCTGGCGTGTGAGGTGGGGGAGTATAGCGACGATACCGAGGTGACGGTGGAAATCAGCCCCGGGCCATACCTTTACCAACCGTGGGACGGCTGGAGTTTTAAGGGCGCCGGAGCCAAGAACATCACCATCGACGAGGCCACGGGCATCATCTCCTATACCTACAGTACCAACCGCGCCCCTTACCTGCAGATGACCAAGGACATCACCCTCTACAGCCTGCCTGATACCGTGGGCATCGTGTTCAACTCCACGATGCCCATCGACTATGTGCAGATTGACGCGCGCAACCGCTATTATACCACTTCCAACTTCCTCAGGATTGACCCCGTGGAAGGCGACACCTTTGAGGCGGGCAAGGACTATCGCATCCTGCTCGATCTGGGCGCACTGGGCGGAGCCGACCATCTGGGCACCTATCCCGTGACCATCAAGAGCATCAAGTTCACCCTGAACAAGGGCGGCGAGACAGGCGACCACACGCTGGCGATGAAATCATTTTATTGCCACTATCCCGACATACCGCAGACTACCCCCGGTGATGTCAATAGCGATGGCGAGGTCAACATCGCCGATGTAAACAGCGTCATCGACATCATCCTGAAAGGCACCGAAGGCACACCCGCTGCCGATGTCAACGGCGACGGCGAAATCAACATCGCCGACATCAACGCCCTCATCGCCCTCATCCTCCAGTAACAGCGTTATTTCATCGTACTCGCAAGAGAAATCAAACAAAAATTGTTACCTTTGTAGACTCAACGAATTGAGCCTCATGAATATGGGAAATGAAAATGACATCAAGCTGAAATCCATGCTCCGCAAGGGAACGATGCTGCATGGCACATACCGCATCGACGGCTACCTGTCGAGCGGTGGTTTCGGCAATACCTATGTCGCCACACACATCAACTTCAACAAGCAGTACGCTGTCAAGGAGTTCTTTATGGACGGTGTGAACGAGCGTGTCGGCGACAGCGCCACCGTGAGGGTGAGCAACGATAGCAAGGTGGAGGAGTTCAAGGGCCAGCGCGCCAAGTTCTATAAGGAAGCGCAACGGCTGCACGAACTCAGCAACAGTCATATCGTGCGAGTCCATGACCTGTTCGACGAGAATGGCACCACCTATTATGTCATGGACTACATCGACGGCAAGAGCCTGAAGGAGCGTCTCAAGCGCACCAGCCAGCCCATGAGCGAGCAGGAGGTGGAGGATGTGTTGCGTCAGGTGCTCGATGCTCTTGGCGAGGTACACAGCCAGGGACTGTATCACATGGATCTCAAGCCCGCCAACATCATGATAGACAGCAAGGGCGTGGTCAAACTCATCGACTTCGGCGCCAGCAAGCAGTTCAACACCGAGAAAGGCGGAGCCCTGTCGACAAGTGCCGTGACCTACACCAACGGCTATGCGCCTCGCGAGCAGATGGAGCGGAACTATCAGAAATTCGGTCCGTGGACCGACTTCTACGCCCTGGGTGCGACACTCTACAACGTCTTGTCCAACCGCACTCCGCCCATGCCCACCGACATTGATGACGACCGTACGCCCGACAAGCACCTTGCCCTTCCCAAACCCGCCAATGTCAGCACCCGTATGTGGGACCTCGTCCTATGGATGCTGAAAACCCATCGCCAGGACCGCCCCCAATCCGTCGCCGACATCACTACCCACCTGAACGGCAACAAGGACACAATCCGGATTGTCGAAGATAAGACCAGGCCCGCAGAGGAGAAGACTAAACCAGCGTTCGAGCAAACCAACCCCGTTCGTGTAGAACCCGTTGTTGTTCAACCCGTTGCTCCGAAGCCTGAGCCTGCTCCGAAGCCGGTGTCTAAGCCAAAGCAGCAATCAGCGTCTGCACCGACGCCCAAGCGCAACCTCAAGACGATAGTCATTGCGGCCTGTGCCGGCCTGGCGCTTGTTATTGGCGGCTACGCCATATTTGGTGGCAAGCACGAGCCTCTGCCCGCTCCCGACCCAGAAGAGGAAACTCCAGCCCCACCAGTCGAGGCATCAACGCAACAGGTGACGGACGAGAAAATCATGCTATCCGCTGGAGGCTGCACCTATTCCGGCGAGGTGAATGCCGAAGGTATGCCTGACGGAACGGGAACCGCCCGATTTGACAATGGTGATGTCTGCGAGGGCACTTTTGTGGACGGTATAATTTCGGGCGACAATATCCGTTTCACCTATGCCAACGGTGACACCTTTGTTGGCTCCTATAAGGACAATGAGCCCTATCAAGGACGATATACGCTTTCCGAAGACGGCTCTTATTCCGAAGGCCTGTTCAAGGACATCAATGCGGGCAATACTGCATGGTATGACAAGAACGGCAAGAAACTGTAACTCAGGTTAATGATTTATCACACACGCATAAACTAAAAACGCTATAACGATGAAAAAATTTTTTGTTCTTATCCTGATGATGGTGCTGTTGGCAGGCACTGTGACGACAGTGGCGCTGCCGCCGGTCATAGAGAAGTGTAAGACCTGCGGCCTGCCCATCGGGCGATGCAAATACAAAGGCAAACACCCGGCTAAGCAAGAATCGTCCAAACCTAAAAAGGAAACCTCGAAACCTAAAAAGGAATCGTCTAACCGAAAGCAGGAGACCGCGAAACCCAATCGTGGCAATAACAGCCAGTCATCAACTAACCGTTCCACCCCGTCTAGTGCCTCTACTGGCATGAGCCAGGCGCAGCGTGACCGCGTGCTGAGCGAGCTTGAGGCCAACATGGTTTGGGTTGAGGGCGGCACATTCACGATGGGCGCGACGAGTGAGCAGGGCAGGGACGCTTATAGCGGTGAAAAGCCTGCTCATCAGGTGACTTTGTCAGGGTTTTATATCTGCAAATATGAAGTGACTCAGGAACTTTGGCAGGCCGTGATGGGCAGCAACCCCAGCGAATTCCATGGCAATTTGAACCGTCCAGTGGAACGGGTGTCGTGGAATGATTCTCAGGAGTTCATCGATAAGCTGAACCGATTGACGAGCAAGCGTTACCGCCTGCCCACCGAGGCCGAGTGGGAGTATGCAGCCCGAGGCGGCAACCGCAGCCGCGGCTACAAATACTCGGGCAGCGACAACCAGGGCAGCGTTGCTTGGTACACCGACAACTCAGGCAGCACAACGCACCCCGTGGGTCTGAAGTCCCCTAACGAGTTGGGACTTTATGATATGAGCGGCAACGTTTGGGAATGGTGTGCAGATTGGTACGGCTCTTATAGTTCGGGTTCACAGATAAATCCTGTAGGGCCTTCGTCGGGCTCTTACCGCGTGATCCGTGGTGGCTGCTGGTTCTACTACGCCTGGAGCTGCCGTGTGTCGCATCGGCGCGGCATCGCGCCGACGTACCGGCACAGCAGCCTAGGGCTGCGCCTTGCCCTTTAGTGACGTTGGGACCACCCGAAGGGTGGCGGTAAATGCGTCCTGTGGCGATCGCTGGAGGCGACCCCATCGCGGCATACACATGTCAACTGATGCCACAATTACCTCACGCTAAGACGCTAAGTCGCAAAGAATTTATTATATAAAGTTACGACATGGGCTTATTACAAAGCAGACGAAATGGATTGCATTAATTAATGATAATGCGTCCCTGTGGCAATGATGGAAATTGTCTGAAAATTAAAAACTTAGCGTCTTGGCGACTTAGCGTGAGATTGTGCGACGGGCGTTTCGGCTAAATAGTGTCTTGAAAATGGGCGTTTTGATGATTGCCCATTGCGCAAATCTTTGTACCTTTGCACCGCTTTTAGCAAGAGGTAACTATTTTGACCGATGAAAGAGATTGAAAAACCTGAAAAAGGGAATCAAATTATAGAGGAAGCGGCACAGGCTGAGTACAAGTACGGCTTTGTGACCGACATTGATACCGAGGTCATCCCCAAGGGGTTGGACGAGGATGTGGTGCGCCGCATCTCGGCCCTGAAGGGTGAGCCGGAATGGCTGTTGGAGTTCCGTCTGAAGGCGTACCGCCACTGGCTGACGCTGAAGGCTCCGATGTGGGGCCATGTGCATGTGCCCGAGATTGACTTCCAGGATATCAGTTACTATGCCGCGCCGCGGCAGAAGAAACCGGGCGAGGGCCCGAAGGAGATTGACCCCGAGTTGAAGAAGACCTTCGACAAACTGGGCATTCCCCTGGAGGAGCAGTTGCGCCTGAGCGGCATGGCTGTCGACGCCGTGATGGACAGCGTGAGCGTGAAGACGACTTACCGTGAGCGCCTGGCCGAACTGGGCGTCATCTTCTGCTCGATGAGCGAGGCGGTGAAGGACTATCCCGACCTGGTGCGCAAGTACCTGGGCAAGGTGGTGCCTTACACCGACAACTTCTATGCCGCGTTGAACTCTGCCGTGTTCAGCGACGGCTCGTTTGTGTACATCCCCAAGGGCGTGCGTTGCCCGATGGAGTTGTCGACCTACTTCCGCATCAATGCCGCGCAGACGGGCCAGTTTGAGCGCACGCTCATCGTGGCCGACGACGATGCCTATGTCTCCTACCTGGAGGGCTGCACCGCTCCCATGCGTGACGAGAATCAGTTGCACGCCGCCATCGTCGAGATTATCGTCGAGGACCGTGCCGAGGTCAAGTACAGCACGGTGCAGAACTGGTATCCCGGCGACAAGGACGGCAAGGGCGGCATCTATAACCTGGTGACCAAGCGCGGCCTGTGCCGCGGCGACCACAGCAAGTTGTCGTGGACCCAGGTCGAGACCGGCAGTGCCATCACTTGGAAGTATCCGAGCTGCGTGCTCAAGGGCGACAACTCGGTGGGCGAGTTCTACAGCGTGGCACTGACCAATAACTGGCAGGAAGCCGACACGGGCACCAAGATGATTCACCTGGGCAAGAACAGCACGAGCACCATCGTGAGCAAGGGCATCAGTGCCGGCCATAGCCAAAACAGTTACCGCGGTATGGTAAAAATCGCGCCCAAGGCGACTGGTTGCCGCAACTTCACCCAGTGCGACAGTCTGCTGCTGAGCGACACCAGCGGTGCCCACACCTTCCCCGTCATCGAGGTGGGTAACGACACATCGGTGGTGGAGCACGAGGCGACAACGAGCAAAATCAACGAGGACCAGATCTTCTACTGCAACCAGCGCGGCATCCCCACCGAAGACGCCGTGGGCCTCATCGTCAACGGCTATGCCAAGGAGGTGATGTCCAAGTTGCCGATGGAGTTTGCCGTCGAGGCGCAGAAACTGCTGAGCGTCTCGCTCGAGGGCGCCGTGGGATAAAGATGAATCTAGAACATCTAGATAATCTAGACTATCTAGAGAAACCGAATGAAAATAATTAAACGATAATATCATGTTAGTAATTAAGGATTTACAGGCCTCGATTGAGGAAAAGCAGATATTGAAGGGGGTGAACCTGACCGTCAAGCCTGGTGAGGTGCATGCCATCATGGGCCCCAATGGCTCGGGCAAGAGCACCTTGAGTGCCGTGCTCACTGGCAACCCCGCCTATACCGTGACCGGCGGCAGCGTGGAGTTCTACGGCAAGGACCTGCTGGCCCTCACCCCCGAGGACCGCGCCCACGAGGGCCTGTTCTTGAGTTTCCAGTATCCCGTGGAGATCCCCGGCGTGTCGATGGTCAACTTCATGCGCACCGCCTTGAACGAGAAGCGCAAGTACTTCGGCCAGGAGCCGCTGAGTGCTGCCGACTTCCTGAAACTCATGCGCGAGAAGCGCAGCATTGTGCAACTCGACAACAAACTCGCCTCGCGTGCCGTGAACGAGGGCTTCTCGGGCGGCGAGAAAAAGCGCAACGAGATTTTCCAAATGGCGATGCTCGAGCCCCGGTTGAGCATCCTTGACGAGACCGACAGCGGCCTGGACATCGATGCCCTGCGCATCGTTGCCAACGGTGTGAACACGCTCAAGAGCAAGGACAACGCTACCATCGTCATTACTCACTACCAGCGTCTGCTGGACTACATCAAGCCCGACTTTGTGCATGTGCTATACAAGGGCCGCATCGTCATGAGCGCCGGTCCCGAACTCGCCCTCGAACTCGAGGAGAAGGGCTATGACTGGATTAAGGAACAAGTCGACGCACAGCAGTAAGAGGAGATGAACGCACTCAAGCAATATATCGACCTGTTTGACGAGACCCGTGCCCTCATCGAGTCGCTGTCGCCCGATGTGCTGAACACGGTGCGCGCCAGCGCCCGCGAGCAGTTGGAGACGGCGCGGCTGCCGCGCAAGGGCAGCGAGGACTATGAGGCAACCGACCTCGAGTCGGTCTTCGCCCACGACTACGGCGTGAATGTGAACCGCCTGCCCTTTGATGCCGACCCTGACGAGACTTTCCACTGTGATGTGCCCAACATGAGCACCTGCCTGTACTACAGCAGCAACGATGCTTTCCACAGCAGTGCCACCGCCGAGCGCAATATCGGCAAGGTAGTTGTCGAGCCTTTCAGCATGGCCGCTTTTGACTATCCTGAACTGATGAACGCCTATTACGGCAAGTTGGCCAAGATGAGCGACCCCACCGTGGCGCTCAACAGCCTGCTGGTGCAGGACGGCCTGTTCATCTATGTCCCCGACGGTGTCGTCGCCGAGCGCCCCATCCAGTTGGTCAACATCTTCAATGCCGCGCTCGACATGATGGTGCAGCGCCGTCTGCTCATCATCGTGGGCAAGAACGCCGCCATCAGGATACTCGCCTGTGACCACACCCAGAGCCCCGACTACCGTTACCTGAACAATCAGGTCATCGAGATTGTCGCTATGCAGGGCAGCCATGTGGACTACTACGACATGGAAGAGAGCACTCCCAAGACCAGCCGCGTGTCGTCCATCTATGTCGACCAGCACGAGGGCAGCAATGTACTCATCGACGGCATCACACTCATCAACGGCTTTACCCGCAACAACTACCATGTCGAGGTCAACGGCGAGCATGCCGAGACCCATCTGCTGGGCATGACCATCGCCAGCGGTGAGCAGCATGTGGACAGCCACACCTTCATCAGCCACAACGCTCCCCGTTGCAACAGCAACGAGATGTTCAAGTATGTGCTCAACGACAATGCTGTCGGTGCCTTTGCCGGCAAGATTCTGGTGAAGCCCAACTGTCCGCGTGTCGAGGCCTATCAGGGCAACCGCAACCTGTGCGGCGCCCCGACCGCCAAGATGTACACCAAGCCCCAACTCGAGATTTACACCGACGATGTGATGTGTTCACACGGCTCTGCCGTCGGCCAACTCGATGAGGAGGCCCTGTTCTACATGCGCACGCGCGGCATCGGCATCGATGAGGCCCGCCGCCTGTTGATGCAGGCCTTTGTTGCCGATGTAATCGACGGTGTGCGTCTCGACGCCCTCAAGGACCGCCTGCATTACCTGGTGGAGAAGCGCTTTGCCGGCACACTGAGCAACTGCGCCGGCTGCATGGCAGCATGTAAGAAGAGTTAGGAGTTAGGAGTGAGAAGTTAGGAGTTAGGAATTAGAAATTAGCAATGCTGGACATCAACAAGATACGCGAGGATTACCCGATACTGCAACGGCAGATAGAGGGTCGGCCGCTCATCTATCTGGATAATGCCGCCACCTCACAGACGCCGCGTCCCGTGGTGGAGGCCATCAACCAGATGTACTACCACTATAAGGCCAATGTGCACCGTGGTGTGCACACCCTCTCGCAGGAGGCGACCGACCTGGTGGAGCAGACCCGCGAAAAGGTACGTGCCTTCATCAATGCCGACGGCATCGAGGAGGTGATTTTCACCCGTGGCACCACCGAGGGCATCAACCTGGTGGCTTCGTCATTTGGCCAGATGCTGGAAAACGGTGACGAAATCATTGTCACCGTGATGGAGCACCACAGCAACATCGTGCCCTGGCAACTCATCGGCCAGCGCAAACGCATCACCTTGCGCGTCGTGCCCGTCAACGATCGAGGTGAGGCCGACATACAGGCCTATGAGGACCTGTTCAGCGACAACACCCGCTTTGTGGCATTGGCCCATGTGTCCAATGTGCTGGGCACGGTGAATCCCGTCAAGGAGATGATTGCCATCGCCCACCGCCATGGTGTGCCCGTTCTCATCGACGGCGCACAGGCTGCGCCCCATGTCAAGGTGGATGTCAAAGATCTGGATTGTGACTTCTATGCCTTCTCGAGCCACAAGATGTACGGCCCTGCCGGCGTGGGCATCCTCTACGGCAAGCGTTACTGGCTGGACAAGATGCCGCCTTATCAGGGCGGTGGCGAGATGATAGGGCAGGTGACCTTTGAGCGCACCACCTTCGCCGAACTGCCGTTCAAGTTCGAGGCTGGCACACCCGATTTTGTCGATATTGCCGCCTTTGGCGCCGCCATCGATTACATCCATGGCTTGGGCATCGACAACATCGCTGCCCATGAGCATGAACTGCTCACTGCGGCAGTCGACGGCCTGCAGACGATTGACGGCATGCGCCTGTTCGGCACCGCTCCTGGCAAGAGCGGCGTGGTGTCGTTCCTGGTGGGCGACATCAGCAGTTACGACATGGGTCTGCTGCTCGACAAACTGGGCATCGCCGTGCGCACTGGCCACCATTGCGCCCAGCCGTTGATGGCGCGCTATGGTGTCAGCGGAATGGTAAGGGCCTCGTTTGCCGTCTACAACACGCTCGACGAGGTGACCGCCTTTGTCGCCGCTACGAGCCGCGTCGCCGATATGTTGAGGTAAGCGCTAAGACAGTATCATTGGTATAGTATAAAAAAAGAAAAAGACAGGGTTCACACTCTGCCTTTTTTCGTGTTGTGTTCTGAAGCCTAAATTCTTTCAATAAACCCAAATGTGATGGTATTAATTTGAAAAACAAGCCTAAATAAATGATTAAAGTTTAAGCCTTTTGTTTACCGGTACAAAGGAATTCAATCTTTTGCAACCGGCAAAATAAATTCTATCAATCGGCTGTTTTTATCAACCAAAACCAATGGGGCGTCGTTTTTCAGGCTTTAGGCTCGTAATTGCGGCCGATGATATTGCACAAGGTGCTGCGACCCAGCCATGAGGCAATAATGCCCGCCTTGTTCTTGAGACGGACCCGCGGGTCGAGCATGCAGTTGCCCCGCAGGCGCTTGATGCCCTGCCAGCAGCGTTCCTGTAACTCGCTGTGGTCGCTCTGCTTGTCCTGGTTGCTGAGCAGCAGGATGTTGAAATAGGCGCTCAGCAGGCGACTGCGCACGGCTTTGAGGTACTGCGGGTCATCGGCTTGCATCTGCCGTTCCAGATTCTCGCACACATCGAGCACAGCGGTGCGGCGCGGCGAGAACACACGCATGCTATTGTTGGCATGCTGGCGGTAGCCGTAGAGCACCCGGCTGGTCGTTACTACACGCTGGCAATGCTTCAATAGGGGGTAGATGATGGCCAGGTCCTCATAGATGATGCCCAGCGGGAAACGGATGCCGTCGAACAGAGACGCCTTGAACAGGCGCCCCCAGGGTGAGTGGGTGAGGCCGTGCTGGTAGAACACCGCCATCAGAGCCTGGTGTTGGTCGAGCAGTCGCGTGTCGCCGGTCGATGCATGCCGCCCGAAGTCGGGTGCTGCCCCCTCGAAGGCCACATATCCGCCCACAACGATGTCGGCCTCATGACGGCGCATGAGGTCGAGTAAGACTGTGATAAAGTCGGGGTGGAGCACATCATCGCTGTCCACCATCATCATGAGTTCGCCGCTCATCGCATCGAGGCCCGCGTTGCGTGCTGCCGAATGGCCGCCGTTGGGCTGATGGATGACGCGCACACGGCTGTCAAGCTCTGCCCAGCGGTCGCTGATGGCTGCTGTGCCGTCGGTACTGCCGTCGTCCACAATGATGATTTCGAGGCGGGCATAGTCCTGTGCGGCAATGCTTTCCAGACACTGGTCCAGAAAAGCCTCGCCGTTGTAGACAGGTACGATGACCGAGATGAGCGGTTCCACTTTTTAGTGAACAGTTATTAATGAACAGTTGACAGTTAGCAGCGAACAACAATTCACCATTAACTGTCAACTGTAAACCGGTTTATTTCACTTTCCACTCAAAGCCGTCCTTGGTGTCCTTGACGTCAAAGCCGAACTCGCTGAGTTTGTCACGGATAAGGTCGCTGGTCGCCCAGTCCTTGTTGGCCTTGGCGGTGCGGCGCATCTCCAGCAACAGGTCCACGGCCTGACGATAGGGCTCCAGATTCACGCTGTCGCCGCCGACGGCATCGTCGCGGATGCCCAGCACATCAAACAGATAGGTCTGGAAGACGCTCTTCAGCTCGTCGATGTCGGCCTGTGAGAGCGTGGCGTGGCCGTCGTTGGCCTGGTTGATGACCTTGCAGGCATCAAACAGGGTGGCGATGACCGTGGGCGTGTTCAGGTCGTCGTTCATCGCGTCGGCGCAGCGCTGGCGGTAGTTGTCCA
>Ga0310695_10001525_pt1 | contig 54382 bp, 38 predicted proteins | sample RumenRJG_04DNA_FD_203882 | JGI IMG/M metagenome (GOLD analysis project Ga0310695, IMG submission 203882) | Bovine rumen microbial communities from Lethbridge, Alberta, Canada - RJG_04 (v2) (version 2) | ecosystem: Host-associated > Mammals > Digestive system > Stomach > Rumen | place: Canada...
AATCGAACTCTTATTTGCTTCTTCTTCTTATCAAACTTTTCAACATATACTAAAGGAGAAACATGGGGATCAATCTTTTTAAAACAATTGATCATTCCCAACTTATGGTAATGCCAAATACCTGCACCAGAAAAGGCAAAAATAGTATCAGTTGAAATACAATTAAAGCATTTGTCTAAACATGCCAAGTAAGTTTCTTTCTCATCATCAGACAAAAAAGATAATTTACCAGGATTATCAAGAGTGTAATTGATATGCCAAGCAATATCATAAAGAACTTCATTTTGAATTACTGTCGAAGCGTTCTTAATATTTCTACATCTATCTAGTAAAGGCAGATGACCTTTTATAAAAACATCACCAAAACGTCGTTTATCAGTCCAAGCACCATCCAATGTGGACGTACCATCAGCTCTTTTCCTATAAAAATATTTAGAATTTTTTAAGAAAACAAGATACTTATCTGATTCAGATATCAATAGGTTCCCTATGAAATATCCATCCTCAAAACAAGGTTTAATATCACAAAATTCAATTTTATGTTGCTTAATATATTTCAAATTGAAAACAGCACTGGCAGCAGATAATTGAATATTTAATCCTAACTTTGATATAGGTAATGTTGTTTCTTCTTTTTTAAACTTGTATGAAAGCGGGTGATTATCTTTATACAACTTAGAATTTTCATGATAACAAATAATATTAGTAGCTATCAACAAAAATTTATCAATATTTGTTGATTTTTTCAAAAAGTTATCAATGTTTTCAAAAAAGACGTCATTAATAAAATCATCAGGATCAATAAACGTAACCCAAGGAGTTTTTACAAAACGTAAACCTTCGTTTCTTGCTGTAGCTTGCCCTCCATTTTCTTTCCTTACACAAGTAATATTCCTTGGATATTTGCTTACCCATTTTTGAATAACCTGATATGTTAGGTCGGTTGAACCGTCATCAACCATAATCAAATATATATTGTCTTCAAAAGATATAGATTGATTAACTATAGACTTGAAAAAATCGTTCAAATACGGTTCTACATTATAACATGCAGATACCACTGAATATTTATAAAATACATTTTTCTTTTTACAGAAGATATTTTTTACAAAAGATCTGATATCGTCAACATTCATCTTAAAAACCTAAACATACAAGTGAAGAATATATTATTTAGCTTACTGAGGAAAATTATTAAACATTTCAACAAAGTAATTGCCTAATCCAAGGACTCTCTCATTGCATTTGCATTTATGAAAGGTTACTAATATTTTAACATTTATTCTGGCTCAAAGGAAATTCCTGTAGGAATGTTTCATTTTTGAGCATGCCATGACGAAAAGGGTCCATAATCTTCAGGAAGAAATACTCAACATCATGGTACCTCGGATATGGCTTTAATCCTTTTGGAGGTTCCAACTCCTCATACTATTTCTGCACGGGGCAGTATAAGGGGGTGAAGAGGAGAATCCCCTTCAATCATTAACAGGAAGTCGCCGCAGGCGGTTTCCCTCCTTAATCAATAACTTTCGATTCTTCAAACTTATCCAAACCTCTGCTTGATACCGGATACATCGCACTGGTTAAAAAACAACCACCTACAGAAATTTCCGAAGAACCTTTATTTTAGTATAAACAAAATGATTGATTGCAATGAATATATTCATTACTCAATAATATTGTTAGTAGATAAAACAGGCACTAGATCTACAATTTTAACATAATTAATTTTACTTAAAATATTCATAACAAACTCAGTTCCATTATCTAAAGAATCAACAAAGCAGAAATTCTGATCTTTAAGATATTTTGTAAAAAAAACAATAGAGTTCAACTTCATCATACCAAAATCGATCGAGGATGATGAAAGTCCATCTTTAGTTATAAAGGAATCCGTGTTAAAAATATTTCGAAAGTAATTATAGGAATTATAAGTTTTTATGTTGTTTTTATCAAATTCTGCACTGTTAGCAATTATTACATTATAATCTTCATTATCTGTAACATTTATAATGGCAGAAAAACCATCATTTAAACAACAATCATTGTCATCTAAAAATATTATGTATTCACCTGTGGCGATATCAATCCCATAATTTCTTAATAATGAACAACTTGAATTTTCATGAAAACATGTTTTTACATTACTATACGTATTTGATAAATAGTTAATTAATGTAAGAACATCTTCATTATCAGAACTACTGTAAACTAATATTATTTCAGTACAATCAAATATAGATAATGCTCTAATACTTAAAAATGACCTGCAGTAAAAGGAGATATCATTATTTTTTATCGAAATCACTATGGATAATCTATATCTGATATTATTCTTGCAAATGCATTTATAGTTTTTTACAACACTCCAATGATCAGTACTATAACCTATCAAAGCTGATCTTTTATTTGGAATTTTACCAGAATTATTGATAATCGATAAAATAAATTCCATAGATATTGACTTTGACCAAAACAACGTTAAAGCAATATCATCAAATTTATCAACAAAATTGTTTTCAACACCTTCAACACGAACTTTTGTTCCGTCTGATAGTTGATTTTCATAGCTTAGTTTTGTAATAAAATCCGCATCGCTGTATTTAAAAGCATTGATCATATCTTCCAGATAATAATTACCGTAAAAAATATTATCACTAAAATAAGTTACTATCTCAAATCCCACCAAATCAACATCAACCGTAACCTGTTCTAGACTAATAAATTGCTTATTTTTGTAGGTTTGCCTATTAAAACAATCTTGTACAAATTTCGAATTATTACCAATAACTAAAACTCGAGGAGTTTTCGACTCCCCAGCAAGATTAGCATTTGATAAAATTTTATTTATGAGATCAAAAGAAGTATAGTTAGAAAAAATATTTCTTACTCCAAAGAGTTTGGTTTCGTAAAGAGCTTCACCATTAAAGAACTCTAAACACTGTTCAATTCCATTCTTATCAAGAACACAAAAGGGTGAAATAAAATTCTTATTATTGATGGACGATATAATTAAACAACCGCACGCCCTTCCTTCGTATTCGATACTATTAATCCTATCTGGATTAGTGTGTCCTAACTCATTAACACACCATCGTGAATTTTTATAAATATTAACTATTTCTTTGAAGTTAAAATTATTTATTATATCCTTTCTAATCACATTGAGATCACATGAATCATTAACATTGAGGAAAATAGTTTTAAAAGCTTTAAAGTCATTGTAATATTGATTTACCTCGTTTTCACTAGAACATTCAAAAATAGAGACATTATTAGATGACCAATCAGCAGCTATTGGATTAAATGTTAGGGGATTCACACCAAAAGGTAAATATTCCACACATTTAGAATTAGGGCAGTTTTTTCTTATGAAGGATATCGATTGTGAATTCACTGTGTAGATGTAGTCCGATAATTTCGCAAAATCCATAAAATCAATATCGTACTTTGGTGCATCTACAAAGTAAAAAACTGTGGGAATTCCTCTTTTTTTAAAAAGACTAATTATATCTAATGCTCTTGCTCTTTTATCATTAAACGTATAATCAGCAGTTCTGAAATTAACTCCGTACCATGAATTCTCTTTTCCTAAAAAAGTTGAAACAAACAAAAATAAACTTATGTCAGAATAGTTATCAATAAAATCATTATTACAAGAAGGTGTAATATATATAAATTTAGCTGATGGTTGAACACTATTTAGAAAGTATTCATCACATATAATTGCAATAATTTTGTCAGATGGATTATAAAACCTTTGAGATGAGGGATTTCTAGTGTTCTTCATTAATTGTTTAACTTGCCGATACCATTCCATAGCACTATTTGTTTCTTGGGAAATTGTATCGACATTTTGAAATTCTCGTATTTTTTCTCTCTCTTCCTTTATCATTTTCTGATAATTATACTCATCTTGAAGTTTTCGAAATGCTCTTTTTTCTGAATTAGAAACAAAACAATCCTTAGGTACAGATTTTAACATTTCATAACTCTCTATGACGTCTCCTAACTCATATAATCTAAAGCCTATCCACTTAATTTTTGAAACGTTTGAATCTAGTTCATTAGATTCCCTCATTATATCTAAGGCTTCTTTTGGATAACTGTGATAAGATTCCTTTGCTAAAATTCGTAACTCATTTGCCAATTTAATTTTATTGGTATAACGTTTTTTTATTTTTGATGTAATGTAATCAATACCTTTAGATAAGTTATACTTATTGTTTTTTAATTTTAACAACTTTATCATAATTCACCATTTATAACAAAATAATGCCTAAATATTCACACTCACTATGAACTGATAAACTCAAAAAATCTAATAATTGATTTAATATATCTTCAATTTACACATTCGTAGTCACTACATTTATGTATCTTTAAATATTTACTTGACATACCTAAGGACCAAAAAACTTCATAGAAACAAACAAGGTATCAAACAAAAAACTGAAGAGCATTTTTACATGTTTATATTACGAATTAATGCTATCTTAAAGAAGCTACCCTTGCTTTACATTCGTTTATAATATTCAATATAATAGATCCTGAATAAATTATTTTCGAGATGTATATGTATTTAAACAATTTCCACTTCACTCTCTTTCATTGAATTCAGAACGCCGAATACAACATAGTTCACGAAATCCACAACTTGCGCCTCTACACCTAGTTCAATTATTATTTGCCCAAACTTTGTAACTACAACCTATCTCTTCTTTTTATCTCATACCCTGACGCTCTCATAACAGCATCACAAATTCGTTCTGCAGAATGACCATGTCCGTATGGATTTTGAGCCTTAGACATCTCTGCATACTGTATTGAATCATCAAGGAGTTTAGACACCCCATTGTATATATCATTTGCATTGGTTCCGATTAGTCTTGCACAGCCAGTTTTAATACCTTCGGGTCTCTCTGTAACATCACGCATAACCAAAACAGGTTTGCCAAGTGCTGGAGCTTCCTCTTGAATCCCTCCAGAATCTGTAAGGACAAGGTACGAAACAGACAGAATGCTCTGAAAACGCAAGTATGACTGTGGATTTAGTATCAATACTCTTTCATGATTCCCAAGTATTTTTGTAACTGGAATCTGAACATTCGGATTTAGATGTTCAGGAAACACAAAAAGACAGTCCTTATAATCATCCGCCAATCTCCTCACTGCATGACAAATTTCTTCCAAATTGTGTCCAAAATTCTCACGCCGATGACCTGTCACCAGAATTATTCGATTCCTCTTTTCAAGAGCCTTTCTGATATCATCATGCAAATAGTAGGGTTTATCCTTAAGAAACCCCTGAACCCACATTAGGGCATCAATAACTGTATTTCCCGTCACAAAGACTGAATCGGGATCAATACCTTCTCTGATAAGATTGGCATAAGAATATCTTGTAGGCGCAAAATGAAGATCAGCAACACGTGTCACAACCTGACGGTTAACCTCTTCAGGAAATGGAGCATGCTTGTCAAATGTCCGAAGACCTGCCTCGATATGACCGATCTTAATACCGCGATAAAATGCACAAAGAGCGCTAATCATCACCGTGGTTGTATCACCTTGAACTAGCACCCAATTCGGATTCTCTTTCTCAAATAAAGCATCAACAGCTGAAAACAGACGCGAAGACAATACCGCCAACGACTGACCAGGAGTCATTACATCCAAAGAAAAATTCGGAACAATATTGAAATCACGGAATGTATCATTGATCATTTCCCTGTGCTGACCAGAATTGCAGAGCAAAGTGGTAAATTCCTCATGCTTGCGAAATTCCATTACCACTGGAGCCATTTTTATCGCTTCAGGTCTAGTACCTGCAATTATCAATATTTTTGTTTTCATCTTCTAACGTATTTTTAAGCACTTCAAAATCGACTGACAATCATGAATAAAACAGTACCATTCTCTTCATCTCGTAAATCATGCAAACTAACTTTGATTCACATATCATTACATGCACCATTTACAAAGTACAAAGCAAATGCCGGCAATAAGCTGTAAACTACGTTAAATGTTTCTGTAGAATGCTAATCTATGAGTCCGGTGCAAAAAGTCGATTTCTGCCTTAGTCCGATACAACGAAGCCTTTAAAATAGCCATCCGTTTTTGGCAAAAATGGTGTTTTTGGACTTTTTGCACTCCACTCATCTATTCTTTTCCATTTTTAATCACTATATTTTACAACCCATAACTTAAATTCTAATGGTCCACTAAATAAAAGTTTATTCGACTCGATGTTTTGCATTATAACTATTGTTGTTGATTTTTGAGTATGTCTTGATTTTGTTACTTATTAAGACACTCGGATAAAATGTTTCATACATCAACGACATTTAATCGTAATTTTCCTAAATTTTGGGGTTTTAGTTATATATCTGCCCCAAAACATTTCCTTCCATATCAGTTTTCCCTAAAAAACATCAAAATTACCAATCCTTTTTGGGATTAAACTACACTGAGTTTTAATTCTAAAATCACTATCATATCGAACTAAAGCCAAAATATTTTCAGAGCTTAAATCCCAATTGGTTTATTACCCCATTACTCGATCCCGGTCTACAGAAAAATTGCGTTAACAATTATCAAGCCACAACCTATTTATCATCAAATATGTACTCATTATGTAATGTATCAACATCATTATATTCACATACATGCAACATAGTTATAATTTAATATTCAGCTTCTATGATAATATATGCTAGATTTAAAAGTATCAACCAATGATCAAGTTTCGTGAATATATAAAATATTAACTGTACCTAGAACTCCTGTTTCTAGTTTTGATATAGATCTATAATTAACCAGACATCACTCAGTCATTTCAAGGCATGCAAAATGATCTATTTCATCGACAAATTTCACTATAACTGATGCATATTTTTTGGCTTGGTGCTAATAATAAAACATTGCCTCTATTAACCAATATTAAAGAATCTACAGAATCTCCATGCACTCGTGAGCGCGCTGTATCCAATAATAGCGTTTATAGCAAGGCTATTTTAGATACTTCCTAAATACCAGTCAACGGTCTTCACAATCCCGGTATCAAAGTTCTCGTCCGCCTTCCAGCCAAGTTCAGCGGTAAGCTTGTCGGCATTTATGGCATACCTTAAATCATGTCCTGCTCTGTCCTGAACAAAGGTTATCAGTTCCTCATATTTACGACCGTTGGCACGAGGTCTCTTCTGATCCAGAAGAGCGCAGATGGTCTTTACAATGGTGATGTTGTTTCTTTCGTTATGACCGCCAATATTGTAGGTCTCGCCGGAAACTCCTTTATGGAAGATCAAATCAATAGCCTTACAATGGTCCAGAACATACAGCCAGTCCCTGACATTAACCCCCTTTCCGTAAACGGGAAGCGGCTTTTCGGCAAGGGCATTGGAAATTATCAGCGGAATCAGCTTCTCGTGATGCTGCTTGGGCCCGTAGTTATTGGAACAGTTGGATGTTGTCACATTCATGCCGTAGGTATGATGGTAGGCTCTTACCAGAAAATCCGAACCGGCCTTGCTGGCGGAATAAGGACTGTTGGGAGCATATGGAGTGGTTTCATAAAAATATCCTCCTTCAGCCTCCAGAGTACCGTAAACCTCATCCGTGGAAATGTGGTGGAATCTGGCATCTTCATAACCTTCCCTGAACTTTCCCGGAGCTTCCATCCAGTGTTTTCTGGCAACATCCAAAAGATTCATGGTTCCCATAACGTTGGTTTCCGCAAAAACCCGTGGCCCCTTTATGGAATTGTCAACATGGCTTTCCGCTGCGAAATGGATAACTCCCCTGATGTCATGCTTGTTAAACAGCTCAGTAATCAGAGCTTCATCGCAAATATCCCCTTTCACAAAGAGATAATTGTCCATCCCCTCGCACTCCCTGACATTATCAGGGTTTCCGGCATAGGTCAGCTTGTCCAGATTAATAACAAAATAATCCGGGTATTTGCGACAGAAATAGGGAACAAAATTCGAGCCGATAAAACCGGCCCCTCCTGTTACTAAAATTGACTTAGACACTTCTTTAAACTCTCTTTCCAGTAAGGAATATCAATCCTGAAAACTTTTTTAATGCGGTTCTTGTCCAAAACACTGTAATGAGGACGGTGAGCTCTGGTGGGATACTCGGAAGAAGGAACCGGGTTCACTTTGCAGGAATACCCGGACATGGTCATGATCTCATAAGAGAAATCATACCAGGAACATACTCCTTCATTGGTGTAATGATATATTCCGGCAGTTTCCTCAGTAACCTGCGGCAAAATCCGCACGATGGCCTCAGCCAAATCTCCGGCATAAGTCGGGGTACCAATCTGATCGTTAACCACATTTATGGAATCCCTGGTGGTACCCAGCTTTCTCATGGTTTTAACAAAGTTGGTGCCATGACTTGAATACAGCCAGGCCGTACGAATAATAACAGCCCTGGAATTATTCTCCAGAACCAGTTTTTCTCCTGCAAGCTTTGTTCTACCGTAGGCAGAAAGCGGACTTGTCGGGTCTTCCGGAGTATAGGGAACACAGCCATTACCGTCAAAAACATAATCTGTGGAGATATGCACGAACTTACAGCCGGTTTTTGCCAGATTGCACGGCCCTTCGGCATTAACCTTATATGCCAGTTCCTCCTCGTCCTCCGCCCTGTCCACAGCAGTATATGCCGCACAGTTGACAATGGCAGTAATCTGATTCTCACGAACAAAAGAATTCACCGCCGCAGAATCGGTAATATCAAGTTCGTTAACATCAACATAAACCGCGTCCGGGAGAAGCTTTCTGAGCTCTGTTCCCAGCTGGCCGTTGCTTCCGGTCACAAGAATCCTATCGCTCATCTGGGATATCCTTCAGTCTGTTGGCAAGCCTGTCCTTCTCCGAGGTAATAATTCTATCTTCCGGGATTTTCCAGTCCACCCCGATGTCCGGATCATTGTAGGCAATGCCGAATTCCGATTCCTTGCAGTAGAAATTATCAACCTTGTATGCAAAAACAGCCTCTTCGCTCAATACGGAAAAACCGTGCAGAAAATGCCGGGGAATAAACAGCTGTCTCTTATTTTCGTCAGAAAGCTCCACTGCCACATGCTTCCCGAAAGTAGGAGAGCCTTTTCTGATATCGACCGCCACATCAAGAACTTTTCCGCTGAGAACCCGTACCAGCTTTGCCTGGGAGTGCTCTCCAAGCTGACAGTGAAGCCCTCTGACCACCCCGTAGCAGGATTTTGACTGATTATCCTGCACAAAGCGATTGGAAATCCCGTTATCGGTAAAAACCTTTTCGTTATAGCTCTCAAAAAAATATCCCCGGGAATCCGGATATACAGAGGGTTCGATAATAAAAACCCCCACGATTGCTGTTTTTATGAACTTCATATTATTAAACCGATATGTGGCACTAACAGTCGTAAAACAACTCTATTTCTGTTTTATTAAAAAAATCATAACATTAACAGATTCTGAAAATTTAAAACTACAAAAAACTATCACTGACCACCGCATTCAGATGCTTGCCGTACAAGGATTTATCATATAATTTTGCACTTTCCAAAAGCATCTCTCTGTCAATCCAGCCTTTGTTGTATGCAATTTCCTCCAGCACAGCTATCGAAATGCCTGCCATATTCTGCACGGATTTGACAAAGGTCTGTGCCGCATAAAGGCTGTCTACTGTACCGGTATCAAACCAGGCAAAGCCGCGTCCCAGCGGTATCACCGAAAGCTGACCGTTGCTGAGATATATCTTGTTAAGGTCGGTAATTTCCAGCTCACCTCTCAAAGACGGCTTAAGACTCCTGGCATATTCGCACACCATGCTGTCATAAAAATAAAGGCCGGTAACAGCATAATTACTTTTAGGAATATCAGGCTTTTCCTCAATGGATATAACACTCTTGTCCTTTGCAAATTCAATAACACCGAAACGGCAGGGATCATCAACATGGTACCCGAATACCATGGCACCTTTGGTAAGCTTTCCGGCTTCTTCAAGATACCGGGAAAGACCGGCACCGTAAAAAATATTGTCGCCGAGAACCAAAGCGCAACTGTCCCCGTTAATAAAGCTCTCACCTATAATAAAAGCCTGGGCCAGCCCGTCAGGCGAAGGCTGTTCTGCATATGAGAGGTTAAGGCCATAGCGCGAACCGTCTCCCAGAAGATTCCTGAAATTCGGAAGATCCTTTGGAGTGGAAATTATCAGAATATCCCGAATGCCGGCCAGCATCAGCACTGACAGCGGATAAAAAATCATCGGCTTATCATACACGGGAAGAAGCTGTTTACTGGTCACCAGCGTCAGGGGATACAGTCGTGTTCCGGAACCTCCGGCTAAAATTATTCCTTTCATAATCGCTTTGAATATTTACCTTCTCACATCAATGCGTGAATTTCTGTTTCTGAATTCATCCGCTTCCGGATTATAACGTTCCAAAGAAAGAACCGGATTCCCTGCAAACAGCCAGATTCACAGAATTATCCTGTCCAGGAACTTTGAAATCAGACATATCCGTTAGGATTTTTTCTCTGCCAGTTATCGGCATCACTTACCATATCATGGAGATTCAGCTTTGTTTCCCAGTTAAGTTCGGCTTTGGCTTTGGCAGGATCCGCATAGTACTCGGCAATATCTCCGGGACGTCTCGGGCCGTAAACAAAATTCAGCGGTTTATCCAAAATGGCACTGTAGGCATCCACCACTTCCTTCACGCTGATACCATGGCCGGTTCCAAGATTGTAGGCATAACACCCCGGAACATTCAGACAGTGCGAAAGCGCTGCCAGATGTCCGTTGGCCAGATCCACCACATGAATATAGTCTCTGATGCAGGTGCCGTCCCTGGTAGGATAGTCATTACCCCAGATATTGAGGTAGGGACGCTTGCCAATAGCCACCTGAGAAATGTACGGCATGAGATTGTTGGGAATTCCCAGGGGATCCTCCCCGATAAGCCCGGACTTGTGTGCCCCCACCGGATTGAAATATCTGAGAACACAGACCGAAAGGCTTTTATCAGAGTTATACCAGTCCTGAAGAATGAGTTCGATATCCACTTTGGTCTGAGCATAGGGACTGTTGCCTCTCTTTAAAGGCTCCTCCTCAGAAATTCTGGGATTAGCGGGCGTCCCGTAAACCGTGGCGCTGGAACTGAACACAATGTTCTTCACATTGTTTTTGGCCATGGCCTTTATAAGCTGAACACTGCCGTTAACATTGTTGTCATAGTATTCCACTGGCCTGACACAGGATTCCCCTACAGCCTTAAGGCCTGCAAAATGAATCACCGAATCAAACTTTTCCTGCGAAAATACCTTGTCAAGAGCAGCAAAGTCCCGGATATCAGCCTGACGAAACTCCGGTCTTTTTCCGGTAATCTCGTAAATTCTGTCAATAACACTGACCTTGCTGTTACACAGATTGTCGATAATAGTAACATCATAACCAGAATTCAAAAGTTCGACAGTGGTATGACTTCCGATATAGCCGCAACCTCCGGTTACCAGAATCTTTCCGGTATTTTCCGATTTTCCTTCCATGAATAATCCCCCGGCAGCAAACATCCGCCGCTCAAAACTGCAATCAAGTACCGATTGTCACATTGTACGGTATCAGGAATTATAAGCAAGAACGTTATTCGATCATCGTTGACTGCCGTATCTCGAGAACCTCCGGAAAATTCTCGAACCGTATCTCAATATCCGGAAATTGTTCTTCCAGTTTCCTTAAAGTGCTCTAATATACAAGTCGGCGGAGTTTCGGCTTTGGGCCGGAGAATTTTTGATTCTTGGGAGTAGGATCGATTTAAACTTCCGGGCAACCGGGGGTTTTCCAGGATTGCGCAAGCGATTGTTATATTATATCCGTACGTTTCGTACTTAAACTCCGCCTTTTGCCACACTTTTCTCCCACCTCCTCTCTGTCATTTTCCATTCTCATCTACTGATTACATTTGATCGCGGCTCTTAAAAATCGAGAGCACTAACATAATGACACCGTTTTCCGGGCTAAGATCTTGTCTGCATGGACATTTTTGCTACCATCACACATAAACACTCATCAGAAAAAGAACATCATCCTTTCATCCTCCGTTTTTTCAGGAGCACATAGCATGAATACCGAAAATACCCATATGACATCCCCTGACACCGCATCCGGAATTTCACCATCAGCGAAGCCCCCGAAAAAATCAGCCCCGGCACTAGACATGAACAGTCTGTTTTCCGAAGAAAACATCCTGAAAATCGTCTACAGCAAAATCATCGGCAAAAACAAAAACGTCTTCGGACTGGATTTTGTCTCTGCGGCTTCATTTGTCAGAAACCTCCGGAACGAAATTGACATTATCCGGAGAAAGACAGCGGACGGCAGCTACAGCTTTACCCGCTATCGTCTACAGCTGATCTCCAAAGGCCCGGACAAAAAACCCCGCAAAATCTGCATCCCCACCGTGAGAGACAGAATAGTCATCGCCCTGCTTTCTGAATATCTGAAGCATGCCTTTCCTGATGAGACCAGGCCTCTCATGCCAAATCTGGTAATAAACCGTTTTATCAGAAAAAAGAACTCCCATACCAGATTTTTCAAGCTGGACATCACAACATTTTTCGGAACCATAGACCATAAAATCCTGTTCCGGAAGCTTCAGGAAAAAATTCACGACAGTATGGTTCTCGACCTTTTTCAAAAGCTCGTTACCACTGATTCATACGATCCGGAATCAAAGAAGAGCGACAGATCCCGTGCCGAACAGGAATTCGGAATCCCCGAAGGTCTTTCCTGCTCCGGACTTCTGGCGGAAATATTTCTGTCGGATTTTGACAGGAAGTATTCCGCATATCCGGGGATTACTTTTTTCCGCTATGTGGATGATATTCTGGTGCTTTGCGAGCCCGACAGCTTCCAAAAAGTCAAGGATGCCATCGATGGGGACATGAACGATCTGAAACTCGAAATCAATCACGAAAAGGATGAAGACGGCGACCTTTCCGGACATTTGCAGTACTTGGGCTACGTGTTCGATGGCAAACAGATCACGGTAAGAAAATCCTCGGTTCTCAAGCATGAAGAGGCTCTCGAAAAAATGTTCCGGAAGTACGCGGATCTGCTGGCAGGTCCCAAAATGTCTGCATCCGCCAGATGCTCCCTCTCGTTTGAATTCCAAACAAAAATCTCCCTCCTTTGCGCCGGAGTGAAAGTGGACGAGAAACAGCTGGGCTGGCTTTCTTACTACAGAAAAATCAATGACACGAAGCTTCTTCATCATTTTGACTGGCTGGTAGGACATTTCTTCAAACGCTTCAATACTGAAAAGTTTCCCGTCAAAAGACATGTCCGTGCCTATTACGAGCTCAATAAAAACATCCGGCATTCCTCATACATCCACAAAATTGACAGCATGAAGATTCGGTCTTTTACCCTGACCGACGAGGTCTCAAAACTGCATAAAGGCTTTGACAAAGCCCTTTCGGAAATCAATGACGGACGGAACAGAAATGCCGTGGTATCCTTCATCCTGAGCCATCCCGGAAAATTTCCGGAACTGGTTCTGGAATTATTTTACGGTTCACCAGGAGGCGCCGGCAGTAACCGGAATGCCTCCGAAAATGCCGCAGCGCCTGAAAGCACAAAGGGAACCTCATCAACCAAAGGTGAAGATTCCGGGATTGTTCCCGAAAGCACCGGCACATCCAAACCGGAGACAGTTTGCGCCACTTCTGAAACCGCAGGAGATGAGGAGGCCCTCACCGCACCGGAAAAAAGTACCGGCACTTCGGAAACAGATTCCGAAACCCCGGTTACCAATGCCCGAACCTGTAATGCCGCTGACAGAAACGGTGTCCCCGGTACAGACGCTGTCTCCGACAGTAATTCCGATGATGCCGAAACTTCCTCCGAACCGTCTTCCGAAGGCTCTCCCGAAATTCAGAAAATCCTCGAGAGATTCGAAATGGGCGGGGAAATCACCGCGAGAGACTATCTCCTTCTCACCAAAAAGACTGACATTGATCTTGTTGTTAAAGAACTGGTAGGAACTGAATCCGAAGTCTCACGGGAACAGATCGACACCATAGCCAGCAATCTTGTCATCGGGGAAATGATCGAAGATCCCATCATCAGGGAGGATTTTGAAGAGGCCGGCTATTACTGATACTGACACCATCCTGACACTTCCGGAGAAGAACAAACGCTGCGCCTGGAATAACCGGACAACGACGGAGCCCTTTTCAGAACGGATCTCCGCCTTTATTATTCGGAAATTCAGTCCAGAGTTACCCTGAAGCATTCCTCAAAATTCCGGGAAACCGTGTTGCACAGTGTTTCATAGGTCACTCCCTTTAATTCGGCCACCGCCTTTGCGGTATAGGAGACAAATGCCGGCTCATTGGGTTTCCCGCGCTTCGGAACCGGGGCAAGATAGGGACTGTCCGTTTCCACCAGCATCCGATCCAGGGGAACATAGCGGCAGACTTCCCGCACATTTTCTCCCTTGTTGAAGGTGACAATTCCGGATATTGAAATAAAAAGCCCCATGTCCAGGGATCTTCTGGCCACCTCAACGGTATCACAGTAGCAATGCATTACCCCGCCGGCATCCCGGCAGTTCACGCCATTCAGAATGTCCAGACATCTGGCGGCGGATCCCCTGGCATGAATGATCAGAGGCTTCTTCATCTTTTCGGCAATCACCGCCTGTCTGGCAAAGCTCTCCTCCTGAATGTCCCTGGTTTCCGGGGTGCACACAAAATCCAGTCCGGTTTCGCCAACGGCCACAATTTTGTCCCGGGACAGAAATTCCTCAAGAACCTCATCCTTCCAGTCCCTGTTGTCAGGGGTGATATTCTCCGGATGCATGGCGGCGGCTCCCCAGACATGGGGAAGCTCCTTTATCATGTCGTACATGCGGGGAAAGCTTTCAAAATCCACTCCCGGACACAGCAGGTGGGTTACTCCGGCCCCATGGGCTCTTCTGAGCACCTCATCCGGTCCCTGAAAAAGATTCTCATAATCCAGACTGTCAAGATGACAGTGCGAGTCAACTAAAAACATTTGCAAATTCCCCTGTCCGGCAACAAAACTCCGGTTAAAAAACGGGGATATTTTACACCACGGAACATTTTTTGTGACAGGAATAACAAATCCACACAGCACTGACGCTTCTCTCTTACAAGGAAGGCCTGAGAGAACCTGATTAAAACTTACTCCGCCACAAAAACCTCCTTTTCCGGTACCGTTTATCCCCCTGAAGGCAATGCCCTGCAAAAATGCTATAATGAAATCACTGCGGCAGTTTTTAGAGGAGTCATGAACATGGCAGAAGAAACTCTTTTCACCAAAATCATTAATCACGAAATCCCGGCTGATATCAAATATCAGGATGATGATGTCACTGTATTCGCGGATATCAATCCCCGGGCCAGGGTGCACCTTCTTGTTGTTCCGACCCGGGCCATCGCGTCAGTTAACGATCTTGAAGATGGTGATGCGCTTCTGATAGGCAAACTGGTTCTCACCGCAAAAAAGATGGCCGAACAGCTGGGAATTGCCGCTGACGGTTACCGTCTGATTTTCAACGTCGGCGAACACGGCGGTCAGGCCGTGCCGCATATTCATCTGCACCTTATAGGCGGAGAACCCCTTGGCATCGGCGGTTTCCTGACAAAGGCAGAATCCAGATGAAACTGAACCAGGCTATCATATCCGTCGTTGCGGCCGGGGCCATTACGATGCTTTCCGGATGCAACCTGATGGACGCTTTCAGCAGCAATGATGACGGGAAGAGAGCCGATTCTCCGGAGGTATATTCCCATCACGACAGAAGACAGCAGAACCGCCGAAACCAGGGAACTCCGGCCAGACCTCAGAAACCGAAACCAAACGCCCCGAGAGCGGAATCGCCTTCAAATGTCAGAGAGGCTCCTGCGGAACCTGAGGTTATCAATGTCAGCAGAAGCCCCGAAACTCCTCCCGAAGGACCTCGTGAACTTTCACCTGAAAAGCCCGCGCCCCGGGAACCTGTTTACGAAAAGCCGGTGGCAAGCTGTGCCGATAACGCTCCTGCCATTCAGAATGCCGTGCGCAGTCTGGCCCGGCTGGCCATCAACGCCTACCAGCCAAAACAGCCGAACCTGACTTTGGTAAACGGTTTCTCTGCCGGTAAGGGAATCTGCTACAAGGGACCATCCCTCACGGCGATCCTCAAGGACGAGCTTTCATCCTCCGGACGCTATAACATCATGAGCTCCCAGCTTGAAAAGAAGATGCGCGCTCAGCAGGGACAGGCCTCCAGCGCATTTCTTGTCAGACTGGCAAAGGCTCAGAACGTTGACTATATAATTTCGGGACAGACCATGATCCAAAGAGAAAAGCCGGTGGCAATTCTCAGGATCATGTCGCTGGCCACCGGATCCGTAGTCTGGCAGCGTTCCGTTCCCATTGAATGACGAAAAACGGTAACCAGAGTTCCCCGGTATTCATGAGATGAACCTGTATTTCTGAATGCTCCGAATCACGGGGCATTCCGTTTACCGTATTTTTACACTGTTTTGGGACATACCGAAAAAGCCAAACCTTCCGACACCATCTTGAAACACGGTTGTTCGTGCAACGGTGATTATTTTCTTATTCTCCAATCGCCTTCAGGATACGATCAATCTCTTCAAATATCCTGACCGCATTGTCAAAAATCTGCTTTTCATTCCGAAAATCATCAAATTTCTATGTAGAAACACCACTGCCTGATACACATTCTTCTCGGAAAATTTCAAAACGTGCGGATTCTTACCTATGATGGCAATCTGTTCCCTTGTCCAGCGACTCATATCTGCTCCCTGAATCTGCTCCGGCAGGAAGTTCTGACTTATCTTCAACCTGTCAGACTTGCTACCCGATTTATGGGATCACTTTAGTTGTAGGCAAGTCCCAGGAGAAGCTGGACATAAGCGTGAGAGTCACCCCAAAGGAGATAGAGACCTCGGGCGTTCAAAGCTTCCGAAGGGTTTTGAACTAACACCAGGGCCAGTGGCGACCACGTTTTTAATGAGGCTTGAGGGCCGGTCCCGCCGTCCCTTTCTTTCATAATAACGATGGGTAAACCGCCGAAAAAGAACGGTTGAAAAGGAACAAAAGTACTCCATTTCCACTGACCATAAAACCAAAAATCCCCGAAAAGTCACCTCTCCGGAGATTTTGCCTTGTACGGAACACAACGGTTATCAGCCGTTATTAAGCTCCTCCTGGCTCTTCAGGAATTCCCGGTTCTGATTGTATTCAATATCAGATTCGGCACGGGAAGAATCGATGACAATCTGATTGTCCTCGCCATAGCGGAAATTGTAGATCTGATTGTTAAGGAAGCTGTCTCTGGCAGAATCCTCCGGAAGTTTCGGATCCGTTACATCAGTAAGCACCAGAATATAGCTGCCTCCTGTTCCGGTAAACGACTTGAAGGTTACATTGCCCTTTTCGGGAACCGGCATGGCAAAAACATTTCCGGCCACCTCGGCATTGACATTGCCAGTCCTGATACGGCTGATGGTAACAGGATCTGACAGCACGATAAGACCGTCGCTGACAAACTTCTCAATGGATTCGCTCTTTGCCAGACTTTCGGTAACCGCCTTCAGTGTGCTGCCGGAAGCCTCTTCGGCCTTGGAAGCGATAACGGCATCCCTCACCTCGTTCATCACATCCTTCAGAGGCTTGGGCAAAGGCTCCTTGTAGCCTTCCACATGCAACACCACCATGGCATTGTCCCCAAGTTCGACAACATCGGAGTTAACCGAACCGTCCCGGATATCATTCTGGAACATCACCCGCTGCACTTCCGGCTGATTAAGCGGGAAAACGGCATCCTTGTCACCGCTGGAAATGAAGTCACTGGTCTTAATCTTTACAGATTTTGACATCTCACCACCTTCCTCCCGGGCGGCATTGGCTGCCAGCATGGCGGCCTCCAGGGAATCAGGATTTTCAAAGCTGGTATCGGCAATGATCTGCTTCTTGTCCATGTAGAGTTCCCGGCTCTGAACCTTGGTGTACTGCTCGATAACATCATTCTTCACCTGATCGAAATCGGCCCCGTGCCCCGGCTCAATGCCGTCAAGACGAATAAGATGCCAGCCGAACTGGGTATTAACCGGTTCGGAAACATCCCCTTTGTTTTCCAGGGCAAAGGCGGCCTTTTCAAAGGAGGAATCCATTACTCCCTGAGAGAATGCCGGAAGGCTCCCGCCCTTTTCACGGCTGGCAGGATCCTCGGAATACTTTTTGGCCAGTTCTTCGAAGGATGCGCCGTTCTTAAGCTCCTCCGCCACCCCGGCGATCTTTGTCTCCGCATCATCACCTGTAATGAGGATATGAGAAACCGTGCGTTTTTCAGGAATGGTATAAAGCTCGGCATGCAGGTTGAAGAACTTCTTAAGATCCTCGTCGGTGTACTTCACATCATTTACGAAATCGCCCGAGGTAATGTAGATATAGGATACCTTAACCTTTTCCGGCAGCAGAAAATCCTTGCTGTGCGCATCATAATAGGCCTTGATCTCGGCATCGGAGGCGGTCTGGTTCTTCTTGTAGGAGTCCAGGGCCATGTCAATCTTCCAGAAGGTTCTCTCCTGAGTCTGAATTCTGGCAATCACCGCCACATCATCCGGAAGAGCGAAGCCGCTGTCAAATGCCGTCTTGAGATAAATCTCCTTGGCAATATCTCCCTTGAGAGCTTCCGAAAAGTACAAAGGAGAAGGATATCCGGCCAGGCTCAGCACCTTCTTGAACTGGGCATCACTGAATTTGCCGTTCACCTGAAACTCCGGCATCTCGCGGATTCTGGTCTTCACCAGGTCATCGGAAACCACCACGCCGGAATTGTAGATATGGTCGGAAACCACCTGGTCGGTAATCATTCTTTCCAGAGTCTGCTTTCTGAGAGCGGCGTTGAATGCGGGATCCCGGGCCTGCTCCCGGAAGGAATTGCCCAGCTGTCTTTCCAGTCTGTTTTTTTCAACCCGGAACTGCTGCTCCAGTTCACCGCCGGTAATGGATCTCCCGTTAACCTTTGCCGGGTTAAGATCGATTTTCGGTGCAAGGTAGGTGCCAACACCGGCAATGGCAAACGATACCATGATAATAATGAATAAAAACTTTGCGACAGGCCCTGTTGACCCTTCGCGGAGCTTGTCTGTAAACATTAAACTCTGACTCCGACCATTAAACTTCAATCTGCTTTGCCGCCCGGGCTCCGGCCGCCGTACCGGCTTCCGGCATTGTGCGCCTCCTGCGGCATGGCAAAAGCCCCGCGGAATTTATCCTCGGGAAATTCGCCCCGAACTCCGGAACCGGCGCCTGAAACAATTCATAAGGAAAGGGTTTCATACCCCGAGACTCCGAAAACCGGAATTCGTCCTGCATTGTACACTAAACACGCCCTCACCACCAAATCTCTGTACCGGCCATCGTTTTCAGGAGCGAACCGCATCCCCGAAAAACTTAAAAGGCGCACTCTCGTGCGCCATCTTCTAACCGTAATCAAATTCTGATTGCCTGCGGGGAATCGCATCCGTCTGACAGATCCGCTCCTGATAAAGCCTGACAAACTAAAGCTCTCAGGTCTGCGGCTCCGACATCTCCTTATGCTTCCTTGGCAGCCTTCTTGGAAGCCTTTTTCTTCTTGGGCTTGTTTACGGCTTCCTTCAGGAGCTTGCCGGCACGGAATACAGGAACCTTGCATGCGGGAATCTGAACCTTCTCGCCGGTACGAGGGTTGTGCCCCTCACGAGCCTTGCGGTCATGAACCTCAAAAGTACCAAAACCAACCAGAACTACGTTCTCGCCGGCAGCAAGAGACTCCTGAACAGCCTGCAAAAGAGAAGAAAGAGCATTTTCTGCATCCTTCTTGGTTAAGCCGCCAATCTCGGCCATCTTTTCAATTAATTGACTTTTAGTCATAAGGTCCTCGTTTCACTCACTTTGTGAAATAGATTGTTATCCCAGACTTCAAAACCCTCCAGGCAGTGCATGAAAAGCTTCTCGTCTTTGTTCAGACAAAATTATGCCTTTTATCATTGCTAAAAACAGATAAAAACAATGATTTTTCGTGCGAGATCACTAATTTAATGAGTTTACCCCCTGATTTTGCGGTCCCGGGCATGATTTACCCCTTGATTTTCCGCCATTTGAGGGCTGAAATGGCGTCATCAGGCCAAAATTTTTCCGTTTCTGCCCCGGAACAACGGGCCTCTTCCGGCATGACCGGGACCATTTGTTCACAACAATTCGCATATCAAACAACTGGCCCATATCAAACCACCGGCAAAAGAAAAAATCCCGCCGGATAAAAAACCCGGGGCATTACGGCCTCGGGCATTCCCGGATTTCGCGGAAAAACACGGTTTTTGTCAGGAAACAGCCTCCGACTCCCCGCGTTTCAGAACGTCGCTGCGAAAAGCCCGGGCCAGCACCTCTTCGATGTTCTTTACCGGCATGATGTTGAGATCCTTCCGGATAGCAACCGGCACCTCCTCCAGATCCTTCACGTTTTCGTCAGGAATCAGGATGTCAAAAATCCCCTCCCTTCTGGCAGCACTGAGCTTGGCCCTGAGGCCGCCTATCGGAAGCACCCTTCCGTGAAGCGAGATTTCCCCGGTCATGGCAATGTCCCCCCGTACCGGAATTCCGGTAACAATGCTGACTATGGCAGTGGCAATGCTGACCCCGGCGCTGGGGCCGTCCTTGGGCACCGCCCCGGCAGGGAAATGAATATGAAGATCGTGCTTGCCGAAGAAATCCTTCGCGATACCGAGACGGGATGACAGCACCCTGACCACGGTAATGGCGGCGGAGATAGATTCCTTCATGACAGCTCCCAGTTTGCCGGTAAAGACCTCCCGGCCCTGTCCCGGCATGGCTTCCGCCTCAATGGACAGCACATCCCCTCCATAGGAGGTATAGGCAAGTCCGTTCACCGTCCCCACAATGTCGCGATGCTCGTTTTTGAGAGGCGGTTCTCCGGGCCCCAGGTATGACAGGAGCTTCCGGGTGTCAATGCGGATTTTGGAAATCTTTCTGCTGGAAAGCCGGATCTCCTTCACGGCCTTCTGCAAAAGTCTGGAGATAAGCCGATCGAGATTTCTGACTCCGGCCTCTTTGGTGTGGTTGGTAATAAGTTCCCGGAGCGCATTGTCGGTAATCACCACCTCGTCCCGGGAAACCCCGTTGTACTGGAACTGTCTCGGGATCAGAAATTTCTGAGCCAGCTGAAACTTTTCCTCCATGGTATAACCGTCCAGCTGAATAATTTCCATGCGATCCCGAAGCGGAGCCGGAATATCCAGGGTATTGGCGGTGGCGACAAACATAACGTTTGAAAGATCAAAACCCACCTCCAGATAGGTATCCATAAAGGAATTGTTCTGCTCCGGGTCCAGCACCTCCAGAAGCGCGGCAGAAGGATCCCCGTGATTGCTGATGCCGGACACCTTGTCAATTTCGTCCAAAAGAAACAGCGGGTTATTGACTCCGATTTTGGTCATGGCCCGCATGATTTTTCCCATGTCGGAACCTGTATAGGTGCGGTTGAACCCCCGAATATCGGCCTCGTCATGAATGCCTCCCAGCGCAAGACGGGTGTATTTTCTTCCCGTGGCCCGGGCCAGGGAGCGCCCCAGAGAAGTCTTTCCCACTCCGGGAGGTCCCACAAGACAGATAATGGGGGCATGCAGCCGGTCGGAACGCTTCTGCACGGCCAGATACTCCAGAATGCGCTCCTTGACCTTCTCAAGGCCGTAGTGATCCTCGTCCAGCACCTTGCGGGCGTATTCCAGATCGTCCTTCACCTCGGTCTCCTCGATCCAGGGCAAGGACATGAGATTGTTGATGTAGTTGCGCACCATGGCAGATTCGGCACGATCCCCCGCGGCCAGACGGAGTCTTTTGGCCTCCTTCTGGTATTTCCGGACCACCTCCTTCGGCATGCGGGGATCGTTGAGCTTCCTCTCGATTTCCGCCTTGTCGTCCAGCATGTCATCCACAGCCAGCTGTTCGGAGGTGCTGTCCTTCTGCGAATCGTCGCCGTCAGTCTGCCCCCTTCTCATATAGCCCCGGAGATCCATGAGCTCATCGCGGATGGCATCCATTTCAAGCCTGAGCGTATCAAGATCCAGAGCAGGCGTATCCCGGTTTACCGGTCCGGCAATATTGATGGCGAAATGCTCAATGCGGGGATAAATTCTGTCGGAGATCTCCTGTACCAGATCGTTATAGGAGGTCATGCCGGCAAAATGCTCCGCCATTTCCTTTCCGGTAACCTCCTGAAACAGATTCTGCACCCCCATTTCCAGGAGTTCCCGATCCTGTCGCTGCATCACCAGAAGCAGCGCAAAAACCAGCCGGAGAATATTGTGGCTGTGCTCCGCCGTCATCAGAAAATACGGGGGCTGGATAAAGCATTTCCGAAAATACTCCGCCATCATGATGAGCTGATTGTGGAGCGAGACCATGAGCCGCTCGTCTGCGGCATCCGAGTAGACGATTCTCCGGTAGTCGGAGGTGAAATAATAGGAACGAAAGTGAGCCCCGTGCTCCGTTATGGAAGCCGCCGTGGAAACCCAGTCCACCGCAATGAAGCCCTTTACCGAAATAAACAGCGTCGGCGCCTGCCGGACCGGATCAAAATTATCCGGAATCACCTTTTTCACCAGCTGGCATTCCTGGGCAATGACCCCGCGAAAAGATTCCTGAGGAATGCTTTCAAAGGCGTGAAGCCCCTCCGGATGGTTCATCGCCATCAGAAAGGTGTCCCCGTCTTCTATATAGCCGAGAAGTCCGTTATACGAGGGATCCAGCTTGAACACCGGTTCAGTGTAAGGACACAGAACTCCCTTCTCGGGTACCAAATACAATCTGCTGTTACTCATAAAACACCTTTCTCCGGAGCTTTCCCGGGCGGGCGGTCCGGCCGTTACCGCTTCCGGGGCCCGACAAAACACAAGCGCGATTCCGGACAGAAACGCGGGCAGTACTATTCTATATCAAAGGAGGCGTTTTGTGAAAACCCGCCCCGGGAATCCGGCTTACGCCCTTCCCGGAAAGAATTATTCGTCCTTGTCTCCTGTATCCTTCCGTGCTTCACCGTCATTTCTGCTGTTTCGCTTCTCCCGGGGCTTAAACTATCTCTGATAAGCCACTATCAGTCTTGCGAGAATCAGGAGTGCCGCTCCGACGGCATAAAACAGCGGGAGACGGTGTCTTCTGCAAAAGCTCAGCCGTTTCACCCCGGTCACCGCCTTAAGATAGTTTTCTGAAACCCGGTTTCCGAAAATTCGGTAAACATTGATGCCCTTGTCCATGGCCAGCCTGAAATCCGGCAGCTTTCCGGTGGCGTTCATCTGGGTCATGAGAATTTTTTCCGTTGCGGAATCAATGCTTTTCATCTGCCGGAGTCTGTCAGGAGCCTGATAGCTTTCCAGATCGCAGAAAAAATCAATGCCGGCCATATCGTCATAAATGAAACGGGGAATCGCCGCGGGGGCTTCCCGGGGATCCAGAAGGCACAGCCGGGAATCCGGAAAGCAGAATATCGCCGCAAAACCGATTTCGTCGGCACCGGAAAGATAATAGCAGTCCATGATGAGCGGAAAATTCCGGCAGACATAGCGAAGAATTTCCGGTTTGCCGATCTCCGAAAGGTCTCCGAAGCCGAAATTCCGGACCATAAATTTCCTGCTGTAATGATTCCCGACCCAGTAACGGTAAAAATCAAGGCTTTTATATTTTTCCATGTCCAGGGAAATGCTGCAGGTATCCGCATTCCGGATAAGATCGTAAAACAGGGAATTCCCGGAGATCTCTCTCCTGAGATTTTCATAAAAACCACGGTGCCGTTTCAGATTCCCGAAGATCCGGTCCTCGTACTGACCCAGCAGAGTCTCGGGGATCTCTTCCCAGACTCCTGTTTTAAGAATCTGAACAATCATATTTCCCCGTCACAAAACGATAAAAAGCACTGCATACAAAAAACAAAGCGGCAGAATTAACATTAACCCGGTCCTGAGAATATAGCGTTTAAGCCCGCCTCCCGATCTCCGGGATCTCAGACGAAATCCCGCGGCAATGCCTTCAGCATCTCTGATAAAATCCATGCCTTCTCCCGCATCCGTCTCTCCGGCAATGGCATAGTCCCGGATCTTCTGAAAATACTCCTCCTCTCCGGGAATCTCAGGTTCCCCGCCGCACAGTCTCAGAAGATCGGCCCGGAATCCGGAATCACTTCCGAAACATGAGGTATCAAGAGCCTTCCGGAGGTACTTTTTCACATCATGCCGCTGCGACGGAAAAAGCCGGTTCCCGGCTCCCGAAAGGAGATTCCCGGCTCTCCGGAACAGAATTACAAGCTCCCGTTTCGCCTCTCCGTCATCCCGGCAGGAATAAAGACGATAGAAACGGGAACAGCCCGCCAGAAACTCCGTAAGCTCCCGCCGGGAGGCAGTGCTCTCCGATTCCTGCCGCCCCGGGGAACCGGCCTCCGGAGAAACGGGAACTGTCCCGGCAGCGGAAGATCCGTTTATTTCTTCGTTCATTTCTCTGTCCTGAGCTCCCGGTGATACGGGGTAAACCGGATATCGATTCTTCTGTTCATGTTGTCGGATTCCGTGTCCGAAGGAAGCGCCCCCGGACACGGGCTTGCGGGAACTGCCCCCGGTTCTGCGGTTCTCCGGAATTTCCGGCCCTCAAGAGAACAGGGCGCCGGACGCGATTCCGCATACCCGCTTACCGAAAACAGCCTTTTCCCCTCGCTGTTGGTGTAGCTGTCCAGATCCCGGCCGCTGGACAAAAGCTCCTCCCAGAAGGCAATGGCTCTCATGGCGGAAAGCCCCCAGTTGCCGTGCAGGGCCCGGTTGTCATAGAAGTTCTTGTCCGTATGGCCCTCGATAAACACCGTATCAATATCTCCCCGGATCGCGGCAGATCTGAGTTCATCCGCCAGCACGGCGCTGATTCTGCGAACCGTGTCCCGGTACCGCTCCGGAATATCGTATTTTGCGGATTCGAACTGCATAAGATTGGAATCAATGTGAATGGTTTTGTTTGCCTCGTCCAGGGTTACCATCACCCCGTCGGCAAGAAGTCTCCCGTAAATCCGCCGCATTACCGCCCTGAGCCGGTTGTCAGTCTCGCTGTATCTGGAAAGCTCCTGACTGAGACTGCTGTTTCTGATCTCCAAATCGCGCTTTTCCAGATAAAGATCCTCGTTTCGGGCCCGGAGTCTGGCATTTTCCTCCAGAAGCTCCTTCTTGTCCCGGTACGAAGACATGGAGAGCAGCATGACGGAACAGATGATGATGATGAAAATAAACAGCAGCGCCGTCATGATATCCGTATAGGACATCCAGAAATTCTTGCCCTCGGAATAATCAGAACTGTCTCCGGAGCCGGAATCATCCGCCCCCGTATAATCCGGTTTAAGCATTGATCATCTCCGCCTCAGATGAAAATTCTCTGTTCATTACCTTAAAGCTGGTCAGGCGAAACACCTGGGCCAGCACTGAAAGCGCCGCCGCCTCCCGTCCCGGGAAAACCCCGCCGTAAAGAATTCCGACCCGGTTTATGCTCCTGCCGGGGTTATTCTCCCCGCTGCGGCATGGAACATAAAGCCGGAGGGAATCAAAGCCGATCTCGGTTTTCCAGACCTCCCTGAGGGGATCCCGGAAGTCGCCGGACACGTAACATTCCCGGCGGGATTTCCCGGTATAGAAATCGGCCAGCATTCTGAATAATCCGGAAAGCGAGGTGCCGGATCCGGAAAACTGATTTCTCTTCTCCATGAAGCAGTGGTACGAGCTCCGCTCCCGATCCAGATACAGCTTCAGAAAGGAGCTTCCGTAAAGCTCCGGAAGATCGGAGGTCACCTCGTAAACGGCATCGGCATTCCGAAGCCGGAGATTCTCGCGGGAAATTCCGGCTTCGGAAATGTCAGTAAGCCAGTCATAACTGCATGATTTCCGAAAAATCCCTGTCAGACTGCGGATTTCGGATTCCCCGAGAGCCCTCACGGCGCTTCTTCCGAACAAAGTGTCTTCCCCGAAGAAAAACTCTTCCAGAACCGCCCGGGCATCGGGAAACCGCTCCCGGGGAAAAATCCGGGACAGTGTGCTTCCGGATTTTTCACGCTCCCTGAGAATATTGTTCACGGCCTCATTAATGTCCGGATATGAAATCAGCGACTTCTTGAAAAAGGCATAATAGCAGAGTCCGTGGGCGCAGAAAAAGCCTTCGGTGATATGGCTGTTAATCTCCCGGAGAATCCGCCCGGCAACAATTCCCCCGGTGCCTCCGCTCCCGGAAATGAAGGAAAGCAGCTCTCCGAGATAAAAAGCCAGCCGGTCACAGAAATCCGTAATCATGGCCTGCGTATCCCGGCTGAGCCAGTACCTTAAAAGCAGAGGATAGCGCTCCCGGGGACAGGAATTGATTTTGCTGAAAATGCTGTTGGCCCGAAGATAGAGATCGCCGGAAATGCAGCGCTCATTAAAGTCCTGATAATACTTTTTCAGGACATTTTCCGAAAGAATGCTGCCGTCGGAGAAGTTCAGAAAATGAGGATTCATGCCGCTGAACAGAATTCTCCAGATCCGGAACCCGTCCCCTGATTCCGAAACTGTGCGGCGAATCTCCAGGAGCAGGCGGTCCCTAAAACTCTCCAGAACTCCGGATACGGCATCCCGCACCGCCGGAAAATTCCAGAGGGAGCTCCGCCTCCCTGCTCCTGATGCGGAAAGCTCCGGAATCTCCAGGAGCAGAGCCTGGAACAGTATGCTCAAAAGCCTCAGCATTTCCCGAAGCCCTTCCGGAGATGTCAGATACTCCGGAACACGCTCCGCTCTTTTCCGGAGCTCAAAGTACCCGAGAGATGCCAGAGTAACATCAGTACACATCACGGAAAGCCCGTCGTCAGCCAGAAGCTCTCCGGATCTGACAAGAAAAAGAGCTCTCCTGTATGCGGAAACAGGATTGTCCGGCTCCTCCCTGAGACACACAAAAACCGGTATCCGATCCCCGTTTTCCGGAGAAAGATCCCCGAGCTCCCATTCCCGGCTGACAAAAACCGTTCCCGGTGGTTCCTGCCGGAGCTCTCCTACGGAATCCGGCCGGAAAAACACATAGTATGCCGGCTCAATCATGACAAAAGCCCCCGGAGATATTCCAAAGCATATTCCCGATCGCGGAAATAACGAATCTGAACGGTCCCGGCAGCAGGCCCGAAAGCCCCGGCGCTCTTTTCCGGAGAGTCCGGAGCATCAGACATGGCGGAGCTTCTCTCCGGAACAAAGTAAACCAGGAAAAAGCGTTCATCCTCCCTGAAGATACATGCGTTCGCTTCCGAAAACCGTACTTTTCCGATACCGGGAATTCCCAGCGTTTCCCCCATCATGACACGAATCCGGGGAGAGATGTAAAGCTCGGGATCCGTGACCTCCAGGCCGGCGCACTCTTCCCTGACCCCGTTAACGCCGCTTTCCGGGGTATCCGGAATTCCCAGATACCGTGCTCCGGCATCAATGAAGCTCTGTACCAGAACCCAGTCCGAAAACCCCGCGATATTCTTCCCGAAAATTGAAGCCCGGTTTGCATCCCGCCCGGCCTCCTGACCTCCCGTGCCCCGAAAGCCGTTCCCCCCGTAAAAGAGACCGGCACATTCCCGGAAGTTCCGAAATTCCGGGCTCTCCAGCTCCGGAATCCGGGGATACCGCATCATTCCGAGCATTTTAATCCCGGCAGCACGGAATTCCTGATAAAACCGCAGCTTTCCGGCACGGGAGTCCTCCCCGGAAGCCATTTCTGACAGAAAATACAGGTCAGCAAGACAGATCCCCGCAAGGCCGCGACTGCGAATCCATTCGGTCTCCATTCCCAGAAGCTCGCCCCGGTTCCGGGGCCTTCCGAAATGCCTGAGACAGGAGGCGATAAGCCCCTCGGCCCCGGCCCGGTCATAGGTTTCAGGCAGGAGGAGCACGGTAAGCGCATTGAGAATCAGGCATTCCATAAAACCGGAATGGATTTCCCGGATATTAAACATCGGAAAACCGGTGTTTTCCGGAGCCATGACGGTCTCCGCAAAATCCCGGGCGTCATCAAAGGAACGGATCTCCCGGGGGCTTCCGTCCCACCGGAGATTCATAAGCGGCGTAAAAAACACGGAACCGGTTTTTTCCCCGAATACATAGCTGATAAAGGGCTTTTTCCAGACCTCGTTCCGGACCTCGGCAAGATTGCAGAGCTTGACAAAAAGCCGGGCCAGAAGCATATTTCGCTCCCGGGAGATCCTCGGAACGCTCTCGCCGGAAGTCTCTTCCGCTTTTTTGATAATGCTTCTGGCTTCCCGGCGCAGAAAGAGAATGCTCTTTCTTTTGAAATCCACTCCGGCCAGAAAGCCGTAACGCTGATTTCGGTCCCGGGCGGTTTTGGGATCGCTGACAAACATTCTCCCGAAATCCCCCGAGGGATCCCGGAAGCCCGGGGAATAATCGCCTGCGCCGGCAGCCTCAACATCGATGCTTTTAAGGGATTTTCTGATATAGTCGCGGTAATTGAACTTCGTTCCGAAATTCTCATAGCGATGATTGTCCGTGGCCTCGTCATACATCCTTGCAATTTCCGAATCATCCACGGGAGCAGCTTCCGAAAAGGTAATCTGATGCATGCTTCTGTTGAAATCGCTCCACATGGCGGAGAGATCCCTCGCAAACACATCAAAATTAAACTTCTGCTTCATAATCGCTGACTTTTATCTCTGCCGTCTGCCGGGCACTGACCGGACATCCCGAATCCGGGAGAGAATTTAACGGGAAAAACAAACGGATAACGGCATCACTTCTCCCGCAGACTTTCAATGGCGTTACTGAGCTCCCGGACACCGGTAAGGATGGTCTTGTTGTAAGCCTCGGACCACTGCCGCACAAATCCGGCATTCTTCTCCAGCATTTCGTCCAGAGACTCGCTGATCCGGGGTTCAAAACCGCGGATCCCCTGAAGTCCGCGTTCCAGTTCCTCAGTGGCCCTTCTGAGCACGGTTATCCTTTCATCAAAATGAGCGGCCAGCTCCGACACCGCGGAGATGCCCTGCCGCATACCGGAAGCGCTGTTATTAAGCTCCTTTACCGTGGCGTTCAGAGTACCTGCCATCTCTTCCAGTGCCAGAACCTCGCTCTCCTTTCCGGAAACGGCCGTCCGGATGCTGTTATCCATTTCGGAGCAGAGTCCGGCAAAACTCTCCGAGGTCTTCTGCCAGTCGGCCACGTTCGCGGCAATGTCCCGGCTGTAGCTGTCAAGACTGTTTCCGATTTTCTCGTACTGGGCGGTAATGATGCCGGTGGCCGTCCGTGCGGAATTCACGAACTCCTCCCCGGCGGCTTTTACGGTGTCGGTCTGCAGGGTAATCGCCCGGTTCAGACGGTCCTCCAGCTTGTCCAGGGTTTTCAGGATAACGTCGGTGGTGCGGTTGTCCATATCCCGGATATACATGGTGATTTTCCGGGAAAGCTCCTCGGTCATCCGGTCCGACATGCCGTTCAGGGCCGCCACAATCTCCCGGGACATTCCCCTGATGCATCCCTGCACCGACTGATCATCCGCTTCTCCGCTGTCCTGACTGATAACTGCCAGCGCCGCCTCCGAGGATACGTTCGGGGGGTAGTCCATGTCAATCTGCCTGCAAAGTCTCCGGATCAGGATACTGCGAAAGTACTGTAACGGCGTTATCAGCGTACTGGCAATAAGGCTGGCAAAAATTCCCCATACCGAGGTTACAAAAGCAGTTCCGGCTCCCGACAGAAGAGCCCCCAGGCGGAGTTTCACCTCCTCCTCGGGAAGCTCCCCGCCGGTGCCGGTGATCCAGGCACTGACCCCGGAATCGTTAAGGCCGTACAGAAGACCGACAAAGGTACCCAGAACGCCAAGACCGGTCAAAAGAGACGGAACAAATCCCTTCCCCATGGTTCCGCCGCACAGATTACGCTCATTAAACACGTCCCGGGCTTCACCGCGATTACAATAGTACCATTCGCCGTTTTTGGGATAACGGATAAGCATGTTCCCGAAAAGCCTTGCCGGATGGTTAAGCTGCTCATTTTCCTCCAGAGCATCAAGAAACTTTTCGGTTTCCTGACAGCGGTTGAGCACTCTTTCGTCCCCGCCGCAGGCCTCCATTAATTTTTTCTTTATAAAACCTGCAGTCCGCAAGGTCCGGACCACACTCCAGACCAGACACGGCAGCAGCCCCAAAAAACCAAGCGCGATTATAAGGCAGAAAACCCAGGCCAGATTGTCCTGGGGTATGAAAACCAACCCCGCCAAATCCGGATACTGCGTTTTAAACCATTCAGAAATATCAGCCATAACCAAAACTTTAAAAAACCGATAACACAGCACAGACTGCCAGCGCAATTCCGGCCATCAGCACCACCAGATAATAGTAGCTGAGGGGAGAACACCCCCGGGGCTCCCGATACCCGCCGGTCCGGAAGGTTCTTTCAAAACGTTCCCCGGAGACATTTTTGGTATCCGGACGGGAATCCGGAGCGGGAGGAACCGGCTCCGGAATCTCCCGGGGCTTCACCGGGGGAGCGTCCTCCGGAGGCCGGGCTTCGGAAATAATCTCCCCGGTAACCTCCGGAACAACTGCCTTCGGAGGAGTATCCGGAGCTTCTGCAGGAACATCTCCGGACTGTTTTTCGGACACTTCGGGCTTCCCGGCATCCTCCGGCGGAGGCTCCCGGGAGATTCTGCCGGAGCCGTCCCCGGTTATGAAAGCCTGCGCCCGGTCCGGATCGGGAAATGTCTCCGTGCGGTTCACATCAAGGTCGGCGTGGGACAGCTTCTGTCTTTCCAAAAGAGTCCCCCCGGCATCGTAAATGCGGATCTGAAAGCTTTTATGACTGCAGGCGGCGAGAGAAACCATCTCCCGGGAAAGCTCAAGGACATAGTGCCCCTCCAGCGGGCGTCCCGGATAATCACAGTGAATGCGCCAGCGAAATTCATCACCGCAGTTCACCGAACCCCCGGGGCCGATATAAGAGTTTCCTCCCAGGCTCATTACTGAAAACCAAAGTCCTTCGGGCGAAACCCCGTGAAACTCCGCCGGAAAGCTGCCGTCATGAGAGACCAGCCCCAGCCGGCAGGGCTTTTTTTTCAGATCAGCCATTCCGGATACCGCTCTCAATGCTGCGATACTCGGTCACCAGATCCTTCAGGGTATTCTCCAGCTTTTCCGAAAACCCGAATTTTGACTGATAGCCGGCGTTTTCCACAAAAACCCGGGAGAGCGCCCTGACCCAGACCACCAGCCGGTTCTTCCGGTTCTGATCCGCCTGCTCCCCCAGAACACTGTCCAGATCCTGAACGGTATCCACTTCGGAACGCTCCTGAACCGCCGTGCCGTTAAGGGTATAGATAAAGTCCGAAAGAATCAGATTCACCACCTCCGGAACCTTGGCTCCGGTATCCCGGTTGCCGCTGTCCAGGGAACTCATCCGATCCACCTGATCCACCACTACCTTCCGGAGCTCGGTTCTTTCCGCAAAATTCACCAGCTCCTGGGCCGTGGCAGCCACAAAATCATGACTGAGGGGCAGCATGCGGCGATCCCAGCTCCGGGAAAGCGCCAGGGACTGCATCCAGTCCACCCATTTGTTATAAAGCTTTTCGCTGTCCCGAAGTCCCAGAGAGGCGACGCCGGGACCTGCGCCGTCCTTGCCCGTGGCGGCTTTGGTTCCGGAATCCCGGGGCTCGGCCGGGGTCCCCAGGATGTCAAAGTCCAGATCATCAAAATCCGGAATATCCGGAGGCTCCGCTGCGGGAGAGGGGGTGTCCGCAGGCTCCTGAGCCGCACTGTCTCCGGACTCCTCATCCGCGGGACTGAAATGGATCTCGTTAAGCACATCATCCCAGGCCTTCTTGATTTCGGAAAGCGGCATGTTGAACACGTTGACGAAATCACCGAACTCCAGGGCCAGAATCTCCTTCTTTCTGGCAATCTCGGCATAGACCACCGTACTGAAGGTCTTCTTCTTTGCGGCCTGCCTTTCATCCTGGGAGGAGCTGACCACGTTCCACTGCTGAAAGAGCGGGATCAGCCGATCCCGGAGCAGAAGTTCCAGGGCATTCCGAATCGCCTCCTTTCTGATGGTACGGATATCAATACCGTGAATGCTTTTAACCAGATTGTCCAGACCGCCGTCATTGACCTTGAGAACGGCATCCCAGGCCTCCTCGGGCTTATTTACATAGGTTCTGATGTCGCTGTCCCGGCAAAGTTCCTGCTTCATGCGATCCAGGCGCTCCTGATACCCCTGGCGGATCCCCAGTTCATTGGTGTCGGACTTATCAATGAAGGAACAGTCCAGTCCGGGTTTCCGCACCAGAAAAATATTGCTGAAGGGCCGCGGGGCCTCCTCGGAGCCGTCCCAGTTTCGGAGCCACTCGCACTGACCGAACTTTTCCAGCACGGTCTGCTGCAAAAGACCGCCTCTGCCGTACACCCGGTTTTCCTTGTCCAGGTCCTCCGCAATGCGCTTGTCAAATTTGGTAAGGGCCCAGAAAAGACCGCAGTGATGACTGCCTCTGGCAGCACTGTCGCAGCCCTGGGTCTGATTTATCCACCGGGATATCACGTCCGCGATTCTGGGAGAATTGATCTGACTGTCCGCAGCCGTGCAGAGAATCAGAGCGTTGAGATCGTAGTTTTCGGTATACTTCTCAAAAAGATATGCCACCTTGCCGCGCAGGAAGGCGTCCGACATGATTTCCCGTTCTCCGGGATCATTCAGGGCACTGAGCTCCCGATCCAGCCTGCCCCGGTATCCCGGGAAATCCAGTACGTCATTGTTCTTGATAATGTCGAATTTCGGGTTCTCCACCGGGATGCGGATCTCTGCCGTGAGCGCCGCAAGCTCGCTCAGCCGGATCGGCTTCACACCGTTCCGGGTTTTCACATAACACTCGGAGTCATCAGCGTTTTCCAGCTTCTTCAGGGCGTCCACATTGATCAGGGACACGGAATCCCGGGCTACCACCACCGCCTTTATGGGGGCGCTGACCGTTTCCAGATGATCCAGCCGCTCCAGAGTTCCGGCAAGCCTGAGGAACAGCTCCCGGAACCGCTCATTGCCACCCCAGAGCACGGAATAGTATTCGGCCCGATCCCGGGTCCCGAAGCGGATTACCCGCTCCCGCCCCAGAGTCCAGAAGGCTTCTCCCAGGGAACCGTTAAGCACGCCGTGCCGGGATTCGATATACTTCTCCAGTGAGGTGATTTCGTTTTCCGGAATGCTCCGGACACCCCGCTCTGCCGGAAGACGGGACAGCTTTTCGGTAACCTGCCGGCTCAGCTGCCTGATTTCGGCAATTCCGGTGGCTGTATCAATGAAATCCGAATAGTAGGAATTCACCAGGATCTTTACGATCTCGCATTCCGACAGAAAAGTCAGCCGTACCGGATACTCGGGATCCGCCTCCTCGTCCCGGTCCCCGTACATGGAAAATCGGGTCACGAGGCCGGTGGATTCCTTGCCGCTGCCCTGGGGATTGATTTTCTGAACAAAATCATAGCTCTCCTGCCCCAGCCGGGTAATCAGCCGGTGCTCGCCGTTGGAGGCCATGGCGGAAACCAGATAAGACTTCCCCGCCTGAGATTCCCCGAAAAGGCCGATTCCCGGCTTGTTCCGTGCAATGCGGCGCATTACCGAGGCCTGATAAATGGCATCGTAAAGCGAGGCCAGATGACGGTTCTGGCCGGACTTGACGGCCGGACTGACCCGGGAGGCGTCATTGATCCATTTAATGGCCTTCTGGGAGTTCTGCTCCGCTCTTTCCCAGAGCCGGGACAGATCTGACAATTCTTCTGTGCTCATAGCTATCTCCTGCAAACCACACCGTTGTCCAGCCAGTAATCGTTCTCACCCAGCTTGCTGTCGGGAAGAGTGCAGAGTTTCAGGAATACATTGGCATTCTCCCCGTCGGTTATTACCTCGATGCTGTCCCGGTTGCTGCCGGAGCAGCCCCGGATTCTGGTGACGTCCTTGAGAACCAGTCGATCCTGCTGATAGCGCCCGGCATCCTCGTCGGTGCTCTCGGCCCGATCCAGACAGAGCTCGATATAGGACTCGCTGATATTGGCAATGCTGCGGGACAGCTTCTCGTCCAGGGTCAGCTTGTAAAGGGGCGTGGCCGGCCAGCGCTCGATTTTTACCGGTCTGGAGCCGATGGTCATTCTGCCGCTGACCCGGAAGGAATTCTCAAACTTGTAGGAGCTGTTCTCCTCCAGATTGACCCCGGAATAGAACAGCGAGGAATTCAGAATCCGGCCGCCGGCATCCAGGGCCCCGATATAGCGGATATTGGAACGCAGTTTGCAGGATCCTACCTTAAGATAGAAATTCTCTATCTGGGAGATCTCGCTGAGATAGGCGATCATGGCACCCACGGCCACCGCCGTCTTGGGATCCCGGATGCGGCCGCCGGAGGCAAAGGGATACCAGTCCCCCACTCTCAGGGAGGACATCTGCACAATGCGGGTCGGCGTGAGGTCCACCCTGTTTCTGAAGGCAGAGACAATTCCGGGCAGCGTGGAGGGATGTCCCGACAGAAGCACGATATCGCAGCGATACTGGTTTATCACCTCGGCAATAAACGAAATCGCCTTGCTGCAGATATCATAGCGGGAGCTGCAGGTGGCCAGACGCTCGTGAAGAAGCCGGATATCCATATTGAGCACCACGTCCAGAAGCGAGATACTCCGGGAAGCCTTCTTTGTTCTGAGCTCGTCAGAAAAAAACGCCTCGACTCTGGCAAAGGTTTCGTCGCTTTCGAGATCCCTTCCGGCATCCTTAAGAATCTGCCCGAAGGTTCTGCCGTCCAGATCCCGGTACTTCTCGGTACCGAAATCCTGATAGGAGTTGATGATGGCCACCGCCACGGGACAGAGCACCTGCAGGGTAAGCTGCTTCCTGCTGGTGGAGTGCTGCACGGAGTTGTCATGCGGCTCCGATCCCAGCTTCTCGAAGATATAGTCCTCGGCAAAGGTTTCGGAAAACCCCAGCCGGCCCGTAAGATACGTCCGGACGGAGGGAATGACATAGGTCTGGATAATATCCAGAAGGAGATCGTCTCCGGCCACCTTGAAACTTTCATGAAAACGCTGGCCGGGAATAATGCCGCCGCCCTCGCCGTAGCGGTAGTCGTTGATAACGAAATCCGTGGTGCCGCCGCCGATGTCCACGGTGGCGATGGTGATTTTCTTCTCCGGCGAATCGGGATTCCTGACGGCCTCAAGACTGTTGACCCGCCAGAAATCCTCCCAGTGTCCGGAATACTTGCTGGTGACCTCGTTGTAAAGGTATACCGCCTGACTTGAAAATGCCTCATCCCACTTAATCTCGCACTCCGGATACGGCGGCCAGACGTCACGGGAGGCAAAATCCGGCCGGCTCATGGGGTCGGACAGATCCCACTTCATGGCCCGCCAGAATACCGCCACTGCATCCTCCAGGTGTCTCCGGAATATCGCCACCTCCTGAAGGGGCATCCCGGGAGGAACGGTCAGAATGATATTGCGGAGCATTCGCGGAGTATCGCGCTGCTTGCCGTTCCACCGGGCGGCGATGCCGTTTATCTGCTGCTCGGCCTGGGCAATGATCTCCATCAGGAGCAGCATCATAAGAGAACTTCTGCTGAACCCGGACTCCATGGCCGGATAGGAATCGGGCTCGCGGTAAAGAGGCACTCCGGCGCCGTTAACCAGGGAGGCAATGCGGGATTCCAGAAGATTGGGCTTGTCATCGGAATCCGTATGGGGATTGAAAATCCACGCATACCTGGACCGATCCTCGTCCCAGAGATATCTTTTGGGACTGGACATGCCGGAGCGGGACTCGTTTCCGGAAAGCAGCCAGGAAAGGTGGAGGGCCTCGTTTCCGGTGCGCACCAGGGAATTCCATTCAAAATTCTGATAACCAAGCTCCGGAAACTTCAGGGAAAATGACGGACTGGCGAACTCCACGCTGCTGGAAAAGGCATTGCGGTAAACCTGTTCCGGACTGGAGAGATCCCGGAGCTCCAGGGAGTAGGAGCTTTTGAGGCTGTCCCGCCCTTCCAGCAACAGCCCGCAGACCCGGGAATTGCCGATATCCAGCACCATGGTTACCTCGATGGGCTCCTCCCCGTTTCCGGAGAAGGGCCTGACCACCACGGGAGGACACCCGGTAAAGTTTTTGCCGCGGGGCAGAGGCCTGCCGGTGACCGCCCTGTCCAAAAGCACAAAAAGCAGTGCCTGATAGAAGCCCTTCCAGATTCCGGAGGTAAGTCCGGTCTGAATTCTCGAGGGGGACTTCTCGCTCTTCTTCATGAAATCCTTCCAGTACTTTTCCAGAAGGGACTTCATAAAGCCCTCCTCCAGGAATCCCAGGATCCGGTCAAACCGGTCGCACAGACTGTAGGAGAGGCCGCTGGACACCACGGAATCGCTGAGATAGTGCTTTTCGGAACCCTTTCCCGTCTGATCGCCGCTGCTGGTGGCGGTGTCGAAGGCCAGCACCAGGCGGTACCGGTTCGGGGCAGTCTGCTTCAGATAGCCCCGGCACCAGTTAAGGGGAGCACTGGAATTGTCCAAAAAATACGGAAGCGGCACCCAGCGTCCCACGAAGGTTTTAAGAACATCCTCCAGATGAATCTTCTCAAAATTCCCCGGAGGCAGGGAAGCCCGGGTAACCAGATCCAGAAGCCGGCCCCGATCCTGAGAACCTACCACCTCGTCCTGGGAAAGCTCCCGGGCCGAACGCAGAAGATGCATCTCCGGAGAAAACTGGAAGGTTTCCAGCCGATCCCTGGTATCCGTATCGGAAAAATCCAGATCAAGATCCAGAAACTGTACCCCGGTGTTCTGGAACAAAACCAGCCTGTCGTTTTCAGAAAACTTTGGAATTTCAGGTATCATGACTTGTCCTTGGATAATTTCACATACTGAACAAAACCCTTCTGGCCGCCGTTCCTGGGAATCGCCCGGCAGAAGGAGCCGTCACTGTCATAGCAGAGCATTTCCTTCGGGAATGAGGAGATGTCGCACCCGTTTCCGATTTTGACATTCTCGTCAATGAAGAACACCCGGCCCCTGTCGATCCCGGCAACACGCCCTCTGAGGGAGCAGCGCACATTGTTGTTCTCGTCTGTAACGGTATAGGCCACTCTCCTGCCGCCCTCCTCCTCGGAGGGGCCGATATCCCGGTAGGAAATCTTGAGATAGCTTCCGGGATTCCCCGGGCTGCCCGGTTCCCCCGGGGCACCGGCGGAACCGGAGCCGCCGGAGTCCTCCCGGAATTCCCCCGTGCCGTGAGAAGCCACTGCGCCGTCAGGAGCGGGAAGATCCCCGTTTCCGGAAAACTCCCCGGAAGCTTCCCGGGGACCGGACAGCGATTCCGCGCCGCCCGGAAGTCCGGAATCTCCGGTCCCTCCGGCATTCGGCTCCAGGGAATCGTCATCCGCACCTCCGGAAGCACCGCCGGTCTCCGTATCGAACTCCGGATTGTAAAGAGAAGGATCCTGACTTCCTGCCGTCGCATTACCGTCATCCGAAGCTCCCGTCAAAGCTCCTGGCAGAGAATCCCCCTGATCCGAAGCCGGGGATCCCGGAACGGTAACGGTATCTGAGGTGTATTTGCCTGACACCGTATCCGGGACAGGCGTTCCGGAAACCGGCGTTTCTGTCGCCGAACCCTCCTGATCCCGTTTCTCGGGAATCACGGTAAGGATCGGAGGCTCCCGGTGCCAGGGAAGCATTGCGGAAAGCGGCTTTCCCGGATTAAGAACGAACCACAGGATAATCACCAGAATGAAAGCAAGAAGCGCTGCCAGCACAAAAACTGTCAGCCACTTCACAAAAGGCGGAACGCCGGCTTTATCCTCTGTCCTGTCTTCGGATTTCTCCTCTCCGGCACTGTCTTTTCCGGCACGGTCATCAGCGCTTTCGTCGGTTCCGGCGGCGTCAGAAGCCCCCTGAAAGCTGCTTTCTCCGGGAGCGTAGCTTTCAAACTCATCTGCGACCGGGGCTTCGGGAACGGATTCCGGAGAAACAGAGCCGGAACTCCCGGGGATCTCCGGAGGCACGGATTCGGAAGCCTCTCCGGTCGGGGCCGGGAATCTGCTTCCCGGCGGCGTGTTTTCCGACACCAGATTTTCCGCACCGACCCGGTCGCTCCAGTCATAATTGAGGGAACGGTATTCTCCGGCCTCGCCGTTCTGTCCCGGCACCAGACTGTCCAGGGGGTGATGAAAGCGCCAGTCCTGGTCGGCGGCGGGATCCTGCTCTCCGGCCTGAGCCGCGGCTCCGCCTATGTTCCGGTAGGGATTGATTCTGTAACCGTAAAGGGCCACCACCGGGATCCGGCCGTTAACTATAAAAATATTGTCATCGGAGTCGGGAAGATGCAGAAAAGCCCCCAGACCTCCGGCAAAATCGGGATTGTAAAAGAATCGGAGGAAGATCATTTTGTCCGGTTTGGGACGGGCTTCAATAAGCTTCCGGGCTTTGGCGGCAAGGTAGGAAAAATCATAAGCCACCTGCCGTTTGACCTCCTCCTGCCTTTCGGGAGGAAGTTCGGACAGACATATTACGGATTTGATATCGGAAACGGCTTCGGGAATAAAAACGCTGATACAGTCGGCATTCTCGTTCTGGACGGCAAAAAGCTGCCGGAAATGGAGCTTTACACTGTCCGGCTCGGATACGAGAAGAGTATCGCAAATCCCCTTAAGGAGCTGCGACTGAATCTTTCTGACGCTGTGTCCCTGTTCTCCGACACTGAGATATCCGCTTTTTTCATATCTTCTGAGGAAATTTACATCATTGCTGTCCATGGAAGGAGCTCCGGCTTTGACCTTGTGTTCCCGGCTCTTTCTGGGGCCGGCATTGAATAATCTTATCTCAGGGATTATAAGAAGAGGATTTCCGAATAGTCAAGAAAACCGCCGGACCGGTATGATAATTATTGAATCCGCTAAAAAATATCCGTCCCGGAAAACTCTTCCGGCTCCGGGAAAGTATGTTTTTGCCATGGCCGCCAGACGATCGCCCCCAACGATTCCGGATATTCCCCGGGAACAGAAATCACAGCCCCGATATTGTCCTGTGGCTGCAATTCCCTGACCTGCGGCAAAATATGATCATCAAACAATTTCCGAACATGTTCCCCGGGAGTGTTTTTAAGCATAACACTATCAAAATGCCAGAGTCTTATCGTTCGCTCTCCGGATTTCCGCATCGGGGTTATGGGGGACTCCAAAATCAATTGACGGAATGGCCTTGCTCATAAATAAGAGGATCTCCTGAAATTTCTGCAGGTGGATAATTTTTAACCAGTACGAGGTATCCGGTGTCAGGCAGGGACAAGACAACCCCGGCTGTAAAAATCGTTACTGTTCCCGTCTCGTTACAGCATAGGAACAATAAAAAATGAAATGACATTCCGTCCTGGCATGATATATTTGACGGCGTCAACAGGTTTTCATGAAAACCGGTTTTCATGACAGCCGGTTTTCATAACACTTCGTGTACGGAAGGAGAGGTACAGCATGAGGAACAATAGACGCGGCAAAAAGTCCGGAGGATGGGTATCTTTCATCACAATTGTCATATTTCTGGGGCTCATCGGATACTCCTGCAAGGATATCTTTCTTGCCGAAACGGAGACCGGCATTGCCTTCCGGGTAAAATCCCTGGTCAACGAAACCCTTTCGCAAAACGGATCCGGTATCAGCATTGACAGCATCGACAACATGAACTGCCAAAACGGGAAGAAAAACATAAAAAAGGAACATAAATGCCAGGCCACCGCCCGCTATTCCGACGGAACGGAATCGGTCATCTGCATCGAGGAAGTGTCTTTTTACAGCAGGAATCGCAAAAACCGCGACAGCAATCTTGCCTATACCAGACTTAATGCAAAGCAGTGCGGAAAGGGGCCGGATTTCTCGGTTTCCCGGGAATACCGGTAGCCGTCATCACCGGGCAGAAATTCCCGGTTCCCATGTTACGACATGGTGCCGCCGCGGGGATCGGAGTACAGTTTCAGTCTCCTGATGACAATCACGTCAGTTCAAAGCTGTCGGCAACAAGGCTCATCACCGCCTCGTCAGAAAGCCGGTCATCAATCAGCACGGAAATCCAGTTTTTGTGGTTCATGTGGTACCCCGGAAAGACTGCAATACCGTCGCAGAGTTCCCGGGTTCGCTCCGGCCCCGCCTTCAGATTGATAATGTCTGCGGTATCTTCACAGCCGTCCTTAAAAAGCACATCCCGTCTGACATTCATAATCAGGGCAAACCACTTCCCGGTATCAGAATGCCGGTACACACCATAGCTCTGATACTGACTTCTGTTCTTCTCCCACGGGAAATCCGGACTCACGCCGTACTTGCGTGAAATCATTTCTGAAATGCGATTTGCCTGCTCTGACGCAAACAGAACCTCACGGGTGCAGGCGACGGCAATGCGCCTGAGAAGATCCTCACAGGCTTCCCGCACGGAAGTCACATAGGCACCGGTAAACCCTGCGGCACGAAGCGGAACATACTCCTCACCGGTCAGGGTATCCGCTACCCGGACAACCGGAGTTTCTCCGGGGATTACCAGCACCTCCGCCTGAAAATCCCCGTCCATAATGACGGCAGTGTACTCATAGCCCCGGGGAGTCTTTCTGAACCCGAAGTTTTCCAGAGCTTCCGGAATAAACCGTTTCTTCTGAAAAAGCGTTTTTGCAATGTCGTTCATATTCCGTTCCGTCTCCGGTTTCCGTTCACTTTTGCCACGTGCCCGACGCCTCGCTTGCCTGGGTTTTCTGCTACCCGCATCATGGTTCCCATTAGTTCCCATTAATGCAAAAACTCCCGCCGGAGCAGGAGTCTTGCGAGGTTATCGGAAATCCCGAATCAGGAACCGGAACCGGTGCTGAGGAGCTGGGAATCGTATACCAGAATCGGATCCCGCCCCTCTATCACGTCCTTGTTGATGATAACCTTGGCCACATCGCTGTTTGAAGGCAGCTCATACATGGTATCCAGCAGAATCCCCTCCATAATGGATCTGAGTCCGCGGGCGCCGGTATGTCTTTCGATAGCCTTGTCGGCCATGGCCTCTAGGGCATCGTCGGTAAACTCCAGCTTCACCTTGCCCAGCTTGAACATGGCTTCATACTGTCTGGTAAGAGCGTTCTTGGGAACTCTCAGAATGGTTACCAGGGCATCCTTGTCCAGTTCGTCCAAAGATGCAATTACCGGAAGACGGCCGATAAGTTCGGGAATAATGCCGAACTTGCTGAGATCATCAGGCTCCACGGCTTCAATGCGCTCCGAGAGTGTGAGCTTGTTGCTTTCCCCGAACACTTCGGCCCCGAAACCGATACCGGAATTCTTCTGCACCCGGCGTTCCACAATCTTGTCGATTCCGGCAAAGGCGCCGCCGCAGATGAAGAGGATTTTGGAGGTATCCACCTGAACAAAATCCTGCTGAGGGTGCTTTCTGCCGCCCTGCGGGGGAACAGAGGCAATGGTGCCCTCGATAAGCTTCAGAAGAGCCTGCTGCACACCCTCGCCGCTGACGTCACGGGTTATGGAGGGATTCTCGGACTTGCGGGCAATCTTGTCAATTTCGTCAATGAACACAATACCCTTCTGTGCCTTCTGAACATCATAATCGCAGTTCTGCAGAAGCTTCTGGATAATATTCTCCACGTCCTCGCCCACATATCCGGCCTCGGTAAGGGTGGTGGCATCTGCCATGGCGAAAGGCACATTCAGGAAACGGGCCAGAGTCTGCGCCAGGAGAGTTTTGCCGGAACCGGTAGGTCCGATAAGAAGAATATTGGACTTGCCAAGCTCCACGCCGTCATACTCGTCCCCCACCAGCTGACGCTTATAGTGGTTGTACACGGCAACCGACAGAATCTTTTTGGCCTTTTCCTGCCCGATAACATACTCGTCAAGGTGCGACTTGAGCTCCCGCGGGGTTGGCAGCTTCTTCAGATCCTCAAGGTAGTCGGTCTTTTCGTTCTGTTTCTTCTTCTGATCCTTAGAAATAATATCATTGCAGAGATCAACGCACTCGTTGCAGATATAAACGTCGTCTCCGCCCTTGATAAGTCTTGCCACTTCATACTGAGACTTGTTGCAGAAGGAGCAATGCAGAGTCTTGGTCCCTCCGCCAGCGGTGCCGTCTTTCTTATTTCCTGCCATTTAAATTTCCTGTGTCTTCCTGTTCTCTAATCTTTTCGAATGATGCATCTTCATCTTACGGACGCTTCGTCAAGACCTCGTCAATAAGACCAAAATCTCTGGCTTCCTCGGCAGACATGAAATTATCTCTGTCGGTGGCACGCACCACTTCCTCGTAGCTGCGGCCGGTGTGGAAGGAAAGCTTCTTGTTCATTTCCTCCTTGATCCGGAGAGTCTCCCGGGCATGGATTTCAATATCGGAAGCCTGTCCCTTGAAACCGCCCAGAACCTGATGAATCATAATCCGGGAGCTGGGAAGGGAATATCTTTTTCCCGGAGCGCCGGCTGCCAGAAGGAAGGATCCCATGGAGCAGGCCTGTCCCAGACAGAGGGTGCACACGTCAGGCTTGATAAACTGCATGGTGTCATAGACGCTCATTCCTGCAGTAACGACACCGCCGGGGGAATTGATGTAAAGATAGATATCCTTGTCCGGATCTTCCGATTCCAGAAACAGAAGCTGGGCCACCACCAGGTTGGCCATGTGATCCTCAACCTCTCCGACCAGAAACACAATCCTTTCCTTTAAAAGACGGGAATAGATATCATAGGACCTTTCGCCCTTTGCGGTCTGTTCAATAACATAAGGAATCAAAGCGGCCTTCTCAGCAAGGCTGCCGTTACTGCTTTCAAATGACATGCTGCCTTCATCCAAAATATACTAGTCACGTAATCAATTAGGTGATTTTACCATCTTATGGAGGCTATGGCGATAAAAAGCTCATAATTTTATGAAAAGAACCGCCTCTTGACACGGGCATTTTTCAGAAAAAACAAAAAACCTGCCGGAGACAATCAGGCAGGTTCTGTTCTGTTTCAGAGCTGTATACTGCTCCGGAATTCCGGATTAGTAGTACCTGCCGTACATGGCAGTAAGCTCGGTAAAGGTCTTCTTGATAACAGTCGGATTGGCGTGTTCAAAGAAGAAATCGGCAATCTGTTTCTGGAAGGAAAGGTCAGCCAGCTTGCTGTACATTTCCTTGTTGTTCATAACAGCCTTCTTGTACTCCTCGGAGCTGTCATAAGCGGAAGCAATCATGTCAATGTAGGACTCTACTGCCTTCTGATCCAGCTTGATGCCGTACTTGGTTATAAACGCGTCAACAACGTATCTGGTGGTAAGACCACGCTTGATGCTGTCTTCAATAACACTGTCAGCAGGGGCCGGTCTCTTTCTCTTCTCATAGTCCTTCTTGGTATCCACAACATGCTGGGCAACCAGTCTGGAAGGAACATCAAAGCCGCCGAATTCGCTGACCAGCTTTTCCAGAACTGCCCTGACGTTGGTATCGTTAACGATCTTGCTGAGTTCGCGCTCCATGTTCTTGCGAACCTCGGCACGGAAATCGTCAATGGTCTTGGCAGTTTCGCTGTAGAAGGAGAAGAACTTTTCGTCAAGTTCGGGAAGCTGATTTTCAAAAACCTTGTTCAGTTTGGACTTGAAAACAGCGGCCTTGCCGGCAAGTTCCTTGTTCCCGTAGTTCTCAGGGAAGGTTACATTGATTTCAAACTCGTCACCTGCCTTGTGTCCGATAATCTGATCCTCAAAACCGGGAATCATCACGCCGGAACCAAGAATCAGGGGATACCCTTCTGACTTGCCACCCTCAAAGGTATTGCCATCAATAAATCCTTCAAAAGCGATCTCAACACGGTCATCCTTTGCGGCAGTCTTTTCGGCATTTTCAACCCACTTGCCGGACTGGCGTCTCAGATTGGTAATCATCTGATCCATGTCAGCATCACCAATCTCACCCTCGATCTTGTCAACGGAAACGGTGGCAAGATCCTTGTCGAGATTCACTTCAGGCTTAACCTCAAATTCCAGAGTGTAAACCAGATCCTGTTCCGGGCCGTTATTGGTAATATTGGCAACCACAGGAACACTGTCACCTTCGATGTTGCTGATCTTGCTCTGAACAAGAGCCGGATAGACGGACTTGTTAATAAGACTGCTGAGGGTTCTCTCAGCAATTTCGGCACCGTAATCACGTTCAATGATGTTTGCCGGAACGTGACCGGAACGGAATCCCGGGAACTTGCGATTACGTGAAATCATCACGAATTCCTTCTGACGTGCCTTCTTGTAATCCTCTGACGGAATGGTTACCTTCAACTGGCGGTTTAAACCTTCGGAAGCTTCGATAGAAACTTGCATTCTTATACCTCAACAAACGGAAACACAGCAAGCATGAAAAACCTTCAGCACGATGAAGGAAACTGTGATATCTCTCTGTGTATCTGCTTTACCCACCCCCCGGAGAACCGCCATGTTTGCGTTAAAACCGCCGTTCCCGGGGGATGGAACCAAATCTATATGCCCAAAAAACACTATGGACATCCTGAAAACTGCCGCATTATATAACCCCCGTGCCGAGATGTAAACACTCTCGCAAAATTTGCCCCGGACACTGTTCCGGACCCGGCACTCCGGATAACGAAAGGACGGTGTCTCAGAAAATGAATCGGATGATATCAAATCGGAAGGATGCAGGATTCTTCTCATTGAAAGCTTCTCTCCGGTTCTGTGCCGTTTATCTTCGGAAAACCTGCCCCGGCTTGAATCCGGCATTCCGAACTGGCTTCCTGAAATTATAAGAAGCCCTCTCAATTTCAGGGGGCGGCCCGTAATAGAGTGAACAGTAACCGAAAATCCGATTCTGTACCGAAGACCGGAGAAAAAATGAAAAAAAGCGGGGATAAAGCGGCAGACCGTAAAAAACGGAAGGAAAAGCGGATTACCGCAGGGAGAAAACCGGTAACGGATTTCTGTCAGGAATTCAGCTTCAGAAGAAGCTCGCAGGCCCTTTTCAGGATTTCAAGCTTTTCACGATCCCTGTCCGGACAGGTACCGTCGGCATCCGGGTGATATTTTCTGACTCTGTCGTGATAGGCTCTGCGGATTCTCCTGGCGGAAAGATCCGGAAACTCCCCGTCATCTCCTACGGGAAAGCCCAGTATCCGATAGGCCGCCCTGATCTCCGACGGCTTGCTGGTTCCGCCCCGGAAAATATATCTTCTGAGCCCCGGATGAATGGCATAGTCGTACATGCTTTCCCGGGTTGCCAGTCCGATCTGCTCCTCGGTGGCCGAATCAGTAAAGGTGTTCTTCTGTATCAGGATACCGCGCAGCTCCTGAGCCTTGGCATTCCCGTTAAAGCAGGCCTCATCAAGAAAATAAACCGCTCTTCTCCGGTTGTTCGGATCCTTCTTGTCCTGTGCCAGATACCACCTGGCCAGGTAATAGCAGGCAACGCCGGAACCGCCGTAAGCCCCTTCCTCGTACCAGTACTGTGCCAGAAACTCGTTGCGGGGGACACCCTTGCCGAACTCGTAAAAGGTACCCAGCTCGGCGGCACACTCCCGGTTTCCCAGCTTGGCGCCCTCGTAAAAATGCTGAAAAGCCCGGCTGTAATCCGAATTTATTCCGATGCCGTTCTGAAACTTCCTCCCCATCTCATAGTGATGCTCGCCCTGCCTGCGAAGAACAAGCGCCTTTTCGGAAAGAGCCTTTTCGGCATCTTCCGAAGCAGCGTCATTCGCCCCCCGTCCTCTGCGAAAGTATGTCAGACACTCCTTCGAAAGAAACCAGAGAGACACCACCGCCGTGGCAAGTCCGGCCGCCTGCAACGCCTCGGCACTCTGAAACATGCCGGTGGTACCCACAGCCCCCAGAGTCATATAGGCGCCGATCTTTGTTTTAAGAGTAACAAGTCTGGAGGAAATGCCGTTAATTTTCAAGGGAAGCCTTATTCACGGAACAGGAGAACGTCAAGCGGCAGAACAGCCGGATCCGGGGATATCTCCCCGCATGAGTCCGGCTGTATCGTGCCGCCTGTACCGGGTATCTGTCTTCAGTCGGATTATACAAAAATACCCGACGTTTTTTAGCGTTTCAGGTCACAGAGCTGTGCAGACATCAGGTTTTCTTTTCCCATGTTCTCAGAAAACTTCCGCCTCATTTTCCGGTGAACCGTTCCGTTTTCAGGCGTATTTTCCGCCGCAATCCCAGTTATAAAAATTTTTTATTGGTAGCTGTAAATATATTCAAATTGTCTATACCATCAATAATGACTACCATGACAGGGCTTTTCAGAAAAGACCGGAAGATGGTTCGAAAATGATTCGCCATATTTCGTGTCTTGAAATTTCACAAGGAGACAATCTCACTATGACACTGGCTAACAGCAACGCAAAAACCGGAATCATCGGCTATCCCCGTATCGGAGCCGCCCGGGAACTCAAATTTCTGTCCGAATCCTTCTTCAGAGAGGAAATCTCCGAAGAAGAGTTTTACCAGAAGGCCCATGCTCTCAGAAAGAGCAATCTGGAATTCCTGAAAAATTCCGGTCTGGACATCATCCCCTCCATGGATTTCTCCCTCTATGACGGCATTCTGGACCTCATTCAGGCACTGGGCTTTATTCCGGAGCGTTTCCAAAAGCTGGATCTTCATGGACTGGAGCTCTATTTTGCCATGGCCCGCGGCTATCAGAAGAACGGCCGGAATGCCGTGGCGCTTTCCATGAAAAAATGGTTCAATACCAACTATCATTATCTCGTGCCGGAATTTGACGATGCCGTATCCCCGAAAGTGAATGCCGGCTTCCTGATCTCCGCCCTCACGGAAGCCCGGGATGCGGGAATTCAGACACGTCCGGTACTGCCGGGACCGTTCACCTTCGTGAAGCTCACCAGAATCACCGGCTCAGGAAGCGTTTCCGATCTCGAAAATACTGTAACCAATCTTTACAGGGATCTCCTGCTCACCGTCTCCAATGAAACCGGCATTCAGGAATTCACCCTCCTGGAGCCTTATCTTGCAAAGGACCTGAACGAAGAAGATTGCGAAATGTTCCGGCGCATCCATAAGAACATTATTTCCGCAGTGCCTCTCCGGGTATATCTGGCAACCTGTTTCGGCGACATCAGAAACGTCATCGCGGACATTCCGGAACTGGGTTATGCCGGACTTTCCCTGGATCTCGTGGAGGGAAAGAAGAATCTCGACCTCCTCGACGGAGTGTCCTTCAAACCGGGCTTCGAGCTTGGCCTCGGCGTGGTGAGCGGCATTAATATCTGGCGCAACAACTACGAAAAATCTCTGGAGACCATTCGCCGGGTTCAGGAAAAGCATCCCGATGTGACCATCGTGATAACCGCTTCCTCTTCGCTCCTGCATGTGCCGGTAACCCTCCGCAATGAAAAAACACTGCCGGAGGAAAAACTGCGCTACCTGGCATTTGCCGAAGAAAAGATCGGCGAACTCCGGGATCTCAGGAACATCATTAACGGCACCGCAGCTCCGGAAGTTCTCGAAAATAACCGGAATCTCTTCAAATCCCCCCGGACTGCCGCCGATACCGCAACCGAAAACCGTGTGAAAAATCTCCGGGAGACCGATTTTGCAAGACAGCCCGTCCGGAGCCGGCGTCTTAAAATTCAGGATCAGGCATTCGGACTTCCGCCTCTCCCCACCACCACCATCGGTTCCTTCCCGCAGACAGCCGAGATTCGCGCTCTCCGCAGGGACCTCCGTTCCGGAGCCATCTCCAAAGCCGACTATGATGCCGAAATCAGAAAGCATATCGCTGAATGCATCAAAGCTCAGGAAAAGGTCGGTCTTGATGTTCTCGTGCACGGCGAATTTGAAAGAAACGACATGGTGGAGTTTTTCGGAAGAAAACTTGACGGCTATATCTTCACCGACAACGGCTGGGTGCAGTCCTACGGCACCCGCTGCGTGAAGCCGCCGGTAATCTGGAGCACCATCAGAAGAACCTCTCCTCTTACCGTTGATATCATAAGCTACGCCCAGAGTCTTACCGAAAAGCCGGTTAAGGGCATGCTTACCGGACCGATTACCATTCTGAACTGGTCCTTCCCCGGCGAGGACATTCCGGCCCGGGAATCCGTCATGGAACTCGCTCTTGCCATCCGCGACGAGGTTCTGGACCTGGAAAAGGCAGGCATTCGCATTATTCAGATCGACGAGGCCGCTCTCCGTGAAAAGCTCCCGCTCCGCCGCGAGGACCAGGAGGAATATCTCTCCCTTGCAGTTCAGGCCTTCAGACTGACTGCCTCGGGAGTGAAGCCGGAAACCCAGATCCACACGCACATGTGCTACAGCGAATTCGGTGACATTCTGAAGAGCATTGATGACATGGATGCCGACGTCATCTCCTTTGAAGCCTCCCGTTCCAGTCTGACCCTGCTCCGGGAACTCCGGGATGCGGGCTTTGAAACCAGAACCGGTCCGGGGGTTTACGACATTCACTCGCCGAGAATCCCTTCCGTGGAGGAATTTACCGCCACCATAAGAAAGATTCTTAGCATTCTGCCCCGGGAACAGGTGTGGATAAATCCGGACTGCGGTCTTAAGACCCGCGGCAATGCCGAAGTCTGGCCGTGTCTGGAAAACATGCTGGCGGCCACCAGAAGGATCCGCGAGGAACAGGCCTGATTCAATTTAGAACAAATCCGGAAAAACCGGTTTAAAAAAACTGAGATCACGAGCCCCGGAAGCACCGCTTCCGGGGCTCTTTCATTGCTCCGATCCCGTAATCACCGGATACCGGACATGACCGGAATATTTCAGTTTCCGGATTTCCGCTCCGATACGGACGTCAGAATCTCCCGGATAATTTCGTCGGGAGAACCGGGAACAACCCCGCATCCGGAACGGAATCTGGCCTTCATGCCTGCGGAAGGCGCCTTAACCGCAATAAGGAGAGATTCCCGGGGAATACCCGTATCCTGAAGCGCCTTAATCCTTTCCCTGAGTTCCTCCTCGGATTCATCAGGAGAAGCGGCCACGACAAATTTCCAGGAATCCCCGGTTTCCACCGCAAGATCCGCCTCGGCCAGGGTTCCGGACACGCCGCAAAATGCCGGCCGGCGGATAATTACAGGCTTTTCCCGTCCCGGAATCTTCCCGCCCGACTTCTTCTCAAGCATCCATGCCAGATATGCGGGCCAAAGATAGATGCTGACAAAATCGGCGTAAAAAGAGCTTTTCACATCCTTAAGCACCAGCGCCCTTTTCTTTTTGTCATGCTCATATCCGGAAACAAAGCCCAGATCCTTAAGCCAGAGCACAAACTGAAAATTCAGGGAATGCCGATCCGGAATTTCACCTGACGGAATCTCCAGATCCCCGCCGTTAAGAGTCGTGCGAAGCTCGCAGTCGAAGTGATCCAGGCGGGCACGGTTCTGCCAGAGGAAGCCGGCAAATTCGTTGATGCTCCCGTTAACTCCGGCCGGTATGGTATTCCGATCCTCTGCGGAAATTCCCATCCGGGAAAGGAATTCCACCAGTCTCAGAAAAGCGGGATCCCGGGCATAAAACGCCGGGGGTGTTTCCCTGCGCTCCGGTTCCTGACTGCACTTCCGGAGGTGCGCCTTCGGATTTCCCGCCATATCTCCGGAGGCGATATCGGAAAGCACGGCATCCCGGAGCGTCTTTTTAAAGGAAGGAATGTCCGAAATCCGGATCCCGGATTCCCGGGACAGCGGCAGAATCTGCCCGGGCTCAATGTCCGCTGCCAGCAGGAAGGCATTCCGGCCCAGTACCGGATAACGATCCGCCAGCTCCCGGTAACGTCGGAGATCCTCCTCCCAGCCTTCCCGGGCGCCGGTCTTGCACTCAATCCAGAAAGGAAGACCGTTCAGAAGAAAGAAGAGGTCCATTTCAAAATCCTCTTCGTCACCGGACCTTACCGAAAGGTTGGCGGCCAGGGTAAGCCGGATCTCCGGGGATTCCTCAAAAAGATCCCCGATGGTTTCCTCTGCTAGCTTCCGGGCCAGAATTTCCAGCCAGCCTCCGGTCAGAAAGTAGCGTCCCGCAGGCTCCTCGGTAAGCCGTGACGAGAGATCCAGCACGGAATCCCGCCCCGAAACCGCAAGGTCGCCCCCGGAGCTTTCGGCGAAGCCAAGCTCGCCAAGTTCCCGGCCAAGGCGGATAAGGATATCCCGGGAATCAGGATCCGTTCTCACACGAAACCTGAAATCATACTTGTCGGCGCTGTACGTTCTCCGAATCTCCCGGAGAACCGGGGCCAGAATTCCGTAATTCTCACCGATAAATGCCGAAAGAGCCCTGAGTCTGTCCGGAGCAACGGTCGAGGCGGTTCTTCTGAGTCCGGCGGACACTATATAAAGGTCATGATCGTTAAGAAAGGTCCGCACCGGCTCAAGCTCGGGAGGGAGCACCACCGAAGCCAGCTCCTCCCTGACTCCGGGCACCATGAAAAACGGAAACTGGGCTCCCGGCTTCAGGGAGGAGCGGCGGGACATACTCCGGGAATTCCCCTGAACCGCGGAAACCAGAACCGCAAGATTTCTGTTTATGCCCTGAAGCTCGGTCCTGATGTCCGCCAGGAGACTCACTACGGACGGGCCGGAGAAACTTCCGCCCTGCCCCCTGGCATCTTCCTGAGATTCGCCGGAAGCGGCACAGTCTCCGGACGAAGACCGATCGTTTTCATCATCAGCCGACCTGGTAATGGTATCCAGAAGCCGGTTAAGCAAGTCGCTGTTGGGAACCGTCATCAGTTAAGACTCCTCGAAAAACAGAAAGCCGGGCGCAGCCATTAAAACTCCCTCCGGAAAACAGCTCCGGATATCCGCTGCAGGTCTCTGTTACACCCTTAACGGTTTTTCTGAAAAAATTTTGCCCGAACATTTTACTAAACTTTTGAATTAATCACATTTTCAAGGTAAAATGCGCGACAAATTTGCCGGGGTTCCCGGCATTTCAGACGATGAGCTTATTTCTTAAGGAACATGTATGAAGAAAACTAAGATGGTATGTACTATCGGACCCAAGTCCGAGCCTCGTGAAGTCCTTCAGGATCTTCTTGATTCTGGCATGAACGTTATGCGTCTCAACTTCTCTCACGGCGATCATGAGGAACAGGGCGCGCGCATTAAGACCATTAATGCGATTATGCAGGATACCGGCAAAATCTACGCCATCATTCTTGATACCAAAGGTCCTGAAATCCGCACCGGCGAAGTTCCCAACGACGGTGAGGTTGAACTGGTAAAGGGACAGAAGTTTACCGTTCACACCGACATGTCCAAGCCTACCACCAACGAGAGCTGCGCCGTTTCCTATCCGGGCCTCGTTCACGATATTGAAGTGGGCAAGACCATTCTTATCGATGACGGTCTTATCGGCCTCAAGGTTCTTTCCAAGAACGCCGACGAAACTGCCGCAGAGTGCGAAGTCCTGAACACCACCAAGCTCGGCAACAAGAAGGGTGTTAACCTTCCCGGCGTAATCACCAACCTCCCCGCTCTTTCCGCAAAGGATCAGGGCGACCTGGAGTTCGGCGCTCAGGTTGGCGTTGACTTCATCGCTGTTTCCTTCGTTCGCAAGAAGAAGGACGTTGAAGACGTTCGTACCTTCCTCGACACCCACGGCGGCCAGGACATCAAGATCATCTCCAAGATCGAAAACCAGGAAGGTCTTGACAATTTTGAAGACATTCTTGCTGCTTCCGACGGCATCATGGTTGCCCGTGGCGACATGGGTGTTGAAATTCCGCCTCAGGAAGTTATTTTTGCTCAGAAGCGCATCATCCGTCGCTGCAACGAAGTTGGCAAGATCGTGGTTACCGCTACCCAGATGCTTGACTCCATGCAGAAGAATCCGCGTCCGACACGTGCCGAGGCCGGCGACGTTGCCAACGCAATTCTCGACGGTACCGATGCCGTAATGCTCTCCGGCGAGTCCGCCAAGGGCAAGTATCCTCGCGAGGCTGTTCGCACCATGGCTTCCATCTGCGAGCGCACCGATCCGGTTGTTACTCCGCGCTACCTCGATGATCACAACACCAACGAGATCACCGAAGCTGTATGCCAGGGCGCCGTTGAAATGGCCTGCAACCTGAAGTCCCCGCTCATCGTGGTTTCCACCGTTCAGGGCCGTACCGCACGCTCCATCCGCAAGTACTTCCCGACCAGCAACATTCTGGCCGTTACCCCCAACATGAAGACTGCCCGTCAGCTCTGCATCGTTCGCGGCGTAACTCCTGTGGTTCACGAGAAGGTACACTCTCTTGACGAGTTCATTTCCGTTGCCCGTGAAGAGGCTGTAAAGAGCGGACTTGCTGCCAAGGGCGATGCCATTGTGGTAGTATGCGGCGCTCAGGTAGCTTCCGGCACCACCAACACTTCCTCCGTACAGGTTCTGTAATACCGGAAGGGTTCCGGCAACGTACAATAACAACACATTTTGCCGGAACTGTGGATAAGTGCAGACAACATTGATGGGAAAAGGGCTGTAAAGCCCTTTTTTAATGCCTGTTATTCATGCTCGCCGATCATATGTTTTTCCGGGCTCCGGGAGGAACGACCGCGCCTTTGGAAAGCGTCTTTCTGCCGCAGGAAGCGGTTATGTGTCAGCTTTCTTCCCCGGGGATGCTTTCTGTTCAGGATGGTTCAGCCCGGCCAGCGAGAGTCCTTCCCGGGTATAGCCGCCCGGAAAATTCTCCGCATCTGACAGCTCCGCGAGAAAAATGCTGATACAGGCATTCGCAAACAGATCGACGGCAATCTCGCCCCTGAGAAAACTGCTTAAAGCTTTCAGGATACGGTTCCTTCCGGTAAGCTTCTCTTCGGGAAAATACTCATAATCCATATAGGTGAAGAAATAATCCCAGTACAGCATTCCCCTGTCGTCCAGACAATAGCCGTCAATTCTCATGTCCGAGATATCATAGTCATGGCATCCGGGTTTATGCCTCTCCTGAGACGCAGTACTCTCAATAACCAGAGGGCCTTCCGGAGCCGTCTCATCGGGATACCCGCTGACTTTTCTTACGATATCGCCCTTTTTGAAAGGTGTCGGAAAGGAGAACCAGAGAGACTGAAACACGAGCGTTAAATCCGCCATATCGCTGTCCGGAGTGGCATATTTTGCAGAATAATCACTGTCGGAATTAACCTCGAGGGAAAGGGGTTCCAGATTTCGGGAGGCATCAAGGGTCAGAGTTTCCGCTCCGGAGCAGTCAATTATCCTTTTGGTGATGATTACCGAGGTGGCCCGATCTTCCGGATCCGCATCGCTGTTAATTTCAGCGGTTTCTTTCTGCGCTGCTTCAAGACATGCGGAATAACCGGAAAAAAAAGGAGCGTCTCCGTTATACCACTTATGGCATCCCACCATGATATCAAAGGTGTAGACAGCCTTGTCATTATCGGAACAAAAATCGGAGAGTCTTCTCTGTTCATATGCAATGCCCTTTGTCAGAACATCATGGAGAAAATACCGATTTCCGGAATCGAAATGCACAGATTTAAGTTCCGAGTCCGGCATGGTATTCACGATATCCTGCCATGCCTCATGGCGTTCCCGGAGTGTAAGAGTTAGGCACTGAGAAACCAGCCAGGCTGCTTCGGCAGAAGAGAACTGGTAGTCCTTATCCTTAAGGTAATTGCGAACATCCCCGGAATTTATGAATCTGAAAATATCGCTGTTATTCATGAAAGATTCCCTGAAACTGTCTGTGTCAATGCCTGAACCTGGAATTGGCAAAACCCTGTCAGTTATCAGATAGTAAAATTAAACCGGCAGACCTGTCAACATGCTGACAAATCTGCCGGATAACCACAGTCTCACCGGAATCGGAATCCCCGGAACAGTCTCACTGCAACATCTGTCCGGTCCCGACTTTCCATTGTTCCTGCTTTTTCACCCTGTCAATAATACTGGAAAACTCCTTCTGCTCCATACTGCTTTCATTCAGAATATCTGCAGTTAATGCATATCTGTTCCCGAAATATTCCATCCTCAAATCCCCCCATATTCACTCCCTCTTCCCCATCTTCCATGTTACAATCTCCGCATATTCTGCGAAGATTAGTCAGGTATATTTACCAACAGCCGGAATGGCCCTCATTCACCTGGAATGAACATCAGCTCTCAGGAATTCTGTTTGAGTTTTCCTTCCTCACGGGGACAATTTCCGGAAAAATGAATGCTATAGAATAGGCTCTGTTGCAGAGGATAGTTGATCCGACAGGACTCTGATTTTTTGACCGATGTAAATATCTCTAAAAGAGG
>Ga0310695_10001527_pt1 | contig 54376 bp, 49 predicted proteins | sample RumenRJG_04DNA_FD_203882 | JGI IMG/M metagenome (GOLD analysis project Ga0310695, IMG submission 203882) | Bovine rumen microbial communities from Lethbridge, Alberta, Canada - RJG_04 (v2) (version 2) | ecosystem: Host-associated > Mammals > Digestive system > Stomach > Rumen | place: Canada...
AACACTGCATGAATAATGCCGCTGCTCTCTACCCGGAATCAGAATATGTTTATGTTTCATCAGACGAAAAAGGCCTTTACGAAAAATACGGTTTTGAATTCGTTGGAAAAATGAAAACTATTTGGGGAGAAGACTCTGGAATTTTCAGAAGAAAAATAGAAAAAGAAGCGAACGAAACCAATTACAAGACACTTAGCCCCTTAGACTATGACGAGCTTTGGGAACTTTGGAATCAGGTTGAGCAGACAAAGCGAGCACTGAATCCCGTGGACGACACTCGCGAAGGAATCACACGCTACATGAAGAGAAATCCCGCTACATGCTTTGCGGCGACAAGTGGTGGAAAAATCGTCGGCGCGATCCTCACGGGACATGACGGAAGAAGGGCAATCATTCATCATCTTTGCGTCCACCCTGATTTTCAGCGCATGGGAATCGCCAGCGCACTTGTCGCTAAGGCTGAGGATGCCCTAAAAAAAGAAGGAATCACAAAAGCCTTCGGACTTGTGTTCAAGGACAACGACAAGGCAAATTCATTCTGGGAAAAGATAGGCTATTCGCTCAGAACCAATCTAAATTACCGCAACAAAAGTCTGAACGCGAACGTTCCGACCGGAGAATAAAAGCAAGAACTTCAATCAGGAGGATTCAATGGAAGAAATAATCCGGCAGATTGCCAGTCAGCAGGAAATCAACTTCATCAATGTAAAGGATCAAATTCTGAAAGCCGATTTAGAAACCGTGTTTGACGAGGAAAATAATTCGCGCTACATTTTCCATTATCTTCATTCCATGGACAGATTTTTCATTAATCCGATGGACTACGTTTACGAGGGCGAAAAACTTTTCGGTATTCAGGAAAATCTGAGCGTGATTGATCCGAGCCGTGAAGGATACGTGAGTGACAAAAGCATAGTGATTTCGCGCGACCAGCTCTTGAATTATTTTGAATATGTAAAACGAAAGATTGAATCCTATTTTGAAAAACTCACAGCTGTAGAGCTTCTTGAAAAACCAAAGGACTGCGCCTACACAAGGCTGGAGCTGATTCTTGGACAGTTCCGCCATTTGATGTGGCACGTTGGACTTTCAAGCGGCATCACATTTTGCTCAAAGAAAGAATGGAACAAGTTTACAGGTTTGCAGAGAATAAATAAAAAATTTTTCGGCGAGGAAAAATAAAAGGTGAGAATTACAGATTTGAAAATAAAGGTTTCGACCTTTTTACAAACTTCCGGTAGCTTGCTTTTTAAGATTAAGCCTGAACAATTTTGAACCGCGCTTAGGATTCCATTTTTCGCGGCGACGTTCCGGGAGCGTGTCGATTGAATCTGCCACAAAGCCCTGTTTTTCAAACCAGTCAGCAGTTTGTGTGGTGAGGATGAATACGCTTTCAATCGATACAGTTTTTGCTTTTTCAATCAGATATTCAATCATCTTCGGCCCGATTCCAATGTGGGCGCAAGTTTCATCTACGGCAAGAGCGGCAATTTCGGCCTGAGAGCGGTCGTAAATATGGAGCGCGGCACAGGCTCGGACAGCACCATCAAGCTCATAAACAATGAAGTCGTTGTATTCAGCTTCCATCTGCTGCTCGCTGCGAGGAAGAAGAATCTCTTTGCTAACGAATGGGCGTATAAGAGAAAGAACGGCAGAAATATCTTCGCGGCGCATAGCACGGAATTTGCCGTAATTTGACTTATAAACCATCGTACCGGAACCCAAATCACTGAAAATCTCGCATGGCAAAGTACCTTCGATTGACCCATTCAGAATGTGGACACGAGTAACGCCAGATTGTACGGATTTTTTCGCGAGTTCCAGCATGGAAATGATTTTTTGCTCGCTATCATTGGTTTGATTTTTGTTTACTTCCAGAAATTCATCCAGTTCCTCGATATTCATCGCAGGAACACAGCCTTCTGGAGAAAGCCCCAATTCATTTGGAATCGTAAAATTCTTTGCCGAAAGTTCGGCATCAGGTAAAAGGAAGAAAAGCTTGTCTGCCTGCAAGTGAGTCGCAATCTGGGCGGCAAGCTGAGCCGAAGAAATGTTGTAAGGCTTGCCGTTCAAGCTCCATCCAATGCAAGGGAAAATCGGAATGAAGCCGTTGTTAAGAATAGTCTCGATAGTGTTGTCGTCAAGCTTGTCGATTTCGCCAGCCGTAGCAAAATCCACTCCGCTAAGAACGCCTTTTCCACGGGCACGAACCCAGTTCCCAATCACAGCTGTAAGATTCTCACCCGCAAGGCTAGTCATGACAACATTTGCCGCATCAAAAGCCGCATTTTTAATCAAAGGCATAGCCTCGACCGGCGTGATACGGATTCCGTTCTCGTAAGTCCAAGAAATTCCGTTCTTAGAAAGATATTCGTCAATCTTCCTTCGTGCGCCAGGCACAAGAATCACCCGCAACCCCGCCTGATGAATCAGAGCAATGTCTCGGATATGGCTCACAAAGAGCGGCGAATCAATGATGTCGTCGTCAAGATAAATCACGACAGTCGCGTTTTTGAATCGTTTAATGTAGCGAATGACATCACGGATTCGCTCGGCTTTTTCAAGGATTGGGGAAGTTGTCATAATCTATTCCTAATTTTACAGTCCGGTTCCTTCGTCAATTCCCATCATGATGTTCATGCACTGGACGGCAGCACCGCTTGCACCTTTGCCCAGGTTGTCGAAACGGCTTGTGATAACGATTCGCTCATCATTGCCGCAGACGAAAATCTGCATGTTGTTTGTGCCGGCGAGAGTGTTTGCTGGGATAAAGCTTTCGGTCAAAATGCCTTCGCCCATGAAGTCAGCTGCCTTTACGAACTTGCATCCGTCATAATGCTCCTTGAAGACCTCGGCGATTTCTTTTGCCGTGAGCTTTTTCTCCAAAAGGCGAGCATGGAGAGAGACCGTAACAGTCATTCCCTGGAAATAATCGCAGACATAAGGATTGAAAATCGGCTTGTAGTTGAGACCGCTCACTTTCATCATCTCCGGAAGATGCTTGTGCTCCTGAGTGAGAGCGTAAAGACGTGGCGAATCAAGCTCTGGGTTTCGGGCAGGATCTTCGTACTGGGCGATTGCCTTTTTGCCGGCACCAGAATATCCCGAAACCGCATGGCAAACCACAGGATAATCAGGCGACATAATTCCGCGGGAAACAAGTGGATAGCAGATAGAAGCAAAACCAGAAGCATAGCATCCAGGACCTGCGACACGGTTAGATTTTTCGATTCGTGCACGGTGCTCAGCAGAAAGTTCCGGGAAGCCGTAAGCCCAGTCCGGATTCGTTCGGTGAGCCGTAGAAGCGTCGATAATCCGTACTTTTGGATTCGTACAAAGCGAAACAGCCTCGATACTCGCTGCATCCGGCAAGCAGAGGAAAGTAAAATCCGAAGCGTTAATCATCTTAGCGCGCTCAGCCGGGTCCTTTCGCTTCTCCTCGTCAATCAAAAGAATCTCAATGTCCGTGCGTTTTTCAAATCGCTCGTAAATCTTGAGACCAGTAGTTCCTTCTTTTCCGTCAATGAAAATCTTGTATGCCATTTTTTGCTCCTTTGTGGCTATTTTTTTTATATTAGGGCGTTCAGCGACATCCTTGTCGTCCTGTAAGCAAAGCAATTGTTTTGCTTTTTGCTGTCGGGCTTTCCGCAGTTCCGCTATCGCTCCATACCGCAAGCGGTACGGCTAACGCCGCTGCTACAATCCCTAACGCGGGGAAATTTTAATCTGCTGACCATCTTGATGAGAAATCATTTGATTGCATTTTTAACCCAATACGCAAGTTTGTAAGCACCTCTTTTCCACCATCAACCATTTCTAGAGCTGATAGCATCGGTGTTATGGCATCTCGTATTTTTGTTAAACTTCCTTTTGATTTTATCCAGTTCTGTGGACTGAAAACTTTCCCTTCTGTGACAGTTTGAGCATTTGCACTTTCAAAACCTGTATTTAAGGCTTTTCCAGACATACTTATAATCTTTTCTAAAAGATTACTTTCTTTTAATTTTTTCAAAACAATTTTTGGTGATGGAACATTATCGGAAGGCATGTTATTTAGTACACCAATAAAAACAGATATTGCGTATAAATGATGGTATGGAGCATAAGCTTTCATTGCTAATAATGATTCATTAAAATTTAATGGATTGTCATTTTCTGGTAGCCAGTTCTTTAATACTTCATCATACAATTCATGTAAAGCTTGAACATTTTCTGGATCATAATCTTTCTTAAATAGTTGTGTGAAGTATTTATCAAAAATCTTTGTTTCACTATAAGCAATTGTCGGTCTTTGAGAATGCCAAGAAATTAATTGTTTTCCAAGCTCTGTTAAATTACAAATATGAGCGGTGTTGTATTTCGCTGTATTAGGTTGTTCTCCGCGTTTTGTAATAAAATAACCATCAGAATAGAATTGTTCAAAAGATTTTTTTATTGCTAAAACAGATTTATCGTTACTGCGCAAATCCCTTGCTTTTACAGTAGATTGAGAATTTGTTGAGGTACTTATAGAATCGCATTTCAAATCATCTGCAATTTCATAAAATCTGAAAAGAATATATCCATTTGTATTATTTCTTACAGCTTCACTTGAACTGTATATTGTACTTAATGATTGACAACCATTTACTACATTTAAGCCTTTTGTCATGAGTTTGTTATTCTCAAATTTTAGACTTGAACATATCGCTGTAATACCATTGTGGAGAAAGAAAAAGTCTTCTGGATTGCTTTTTAGAGTATTCGCAATACCTTTATTTACTTTATTTCCTGTGCCTAAAGATTGACGAACATTTTTTCTAAATAAAGTACCATCTTTTATTCCAGGTATTTTAAAACATTCTCTTAATGGAACGGCGGCAATAACTGCCTTTGTTCCATTTAAGTCTAACTCCATATACCTATTAGTTTCGAGTTCAAATTGATGATCAATATAAGGACGGTTTTTATTAAGAGTATCATTATAACGAGTTTCAATCACTTCACTATCAACAAGAACAAGTTCTGCAGGTAAAGTTTCAGAGCTACTCATTTCTTCTTTAAAAACATTAAAATCATTTATAGCAGAATCGGTAAGAGTGGCTGTCGTCAAAAATTCTATAAATAAATCATAATCATCTTGAACTGCTGTAGAAATTTCTTGAATTTTTGACTTTAATTTTGTATTTGCTGATTCTTGTAATTGTTTCAAGTCTTTTATTTGTGTCCAGCATGAAAGCAATTCTCTTACAGGTTCTGCATTTGCCGTTCCTTGATAATATTTTCCTTGAATTATATAAACTTTGCAATCCTGGTTATCAATATAAACGGCATCAATTTGTTTATCACCAGCACCATCAACGATAGCATCTTTTGTTTCGACTTCATCTAGGTTATAAACATTTCTCAAATACCAAGCAACAAATCTTTGACCATCGTTTGGATAATTATCTTTATAGTATTTTTGTTGAATATCATTACGAATCTTGTCGTACATGTTTCTTCCTCTTAATAATTTATACGTTTGAATTTTATAAAAATAATTATACCGTTCCGTGTAAAAGTCGTAAACAGAAAGAAATAAAAAAAAGACTGCCAACAAATGTCAGCAGTCCTCTCTCTGATAATTTTCATCACGGTTTCTTAATGCTTTTTTCGCAAACTTGTGTTATATTTTAAATGCGAGGAGGTAATATATGACGGTGACGAAAAATGTTGATGTTCCATTTTTTGAAGTATTAAAAAGTCTCGTAAATTTACATAAAGGCGTTGTGTTGCAGAACGTTGAGGAAGAAAAAAATCACTTTCTCCATCAGAAGAACACATAAAGCAAATAAATGCTGTTTATGCAAAAGTTCCAATTGAAGAGCAATTTTGCTTGCAATGCTTCAAAAGCCGCCGTGTGGGAGATGATAAAAGATGACGCGTGGTGAAATTTGGCGTTATAAATCCTTTTTCCCGTTCCGCATTGAGTACACACATCCACAGTAATCCTGTCGCCACAGGCCATATTCTTCGCTGAGCTGGGTGCTGCGCAAAAAGCCGCCTTTTTTCTTGAAATCAGAGGGGAGAAATTTAGTTGAAAATCTTGTTTCTTCCAGTTCTCTTCCAATCACATTAATCTTTTCGCTGTCCTTATGCGGGCTTATGCTGAGCGTTGTCGTGAACCAGTCGAAACCTTCCTTACAGGCGTATTCCCAGGCTCTCTTCATTCGGAACTGATAGCATCTTCGGCAACGTTCGCCTTTTTCTGGCTCGGTTTGTAATTCAAGTTCCGAACGGACGTTAGTTGCTTTGAAATAATCCTCGGGATTGTATTCATCGACTACGAGTTTTACCTGATTTTTAACTGCATCTGGAAATCGCTCCAGAAATTTTTTCAGTTCTTCGAGCCGGCGGAAATATTCTTCTTTTGGATGTATGTTCGGATTGTAATAGTAAATCGTGATGTCAAAAATCTTGGCCAAATATTCAATGACATAAGATGAACAGGGGCCACAGCAGGCGTGAAGAAGCAGCGTCGGCTTTTTAAAACTAACGATGGTTTTCTGTTTTTCTTCAATTTCAGCAATAATCTTATCAAGTTCTTTCTGGTAGTTTATTTTCTGAGGTGTCATTTTTAATCCTGCTTTTTCATGATGAAATTGCCTTTGAGCATTTTGGTCTGCAATATGTTTACGAATGCCATCGGGTCGGTCTTTTTGACTTCGCGGATTAGTTTTTCTTCGGTGTCGCTTGAAATTACCGTGTAGAGCATGTTCCTTTCCATTCCGGTGTAGCAACCTTCGCCTTTGAAGAGAGTTGCGTCATGGCCGGTTGTTTCGCGGATTGTTTTGACCAACTCGTCGGGCTTGTCGGTGATAATCAGCAATGTGGATTTTTGGTAGCGTTTGTAGAGTGTGTTTAGAATCTGTGTGCCTGCAAACTGAAATATAATAGAATAAAGTGCACGGCTCCAGCCGAACAAAAGCCCGAAAATTGTAAGGACGAGTACGTTTCCGATGAAAATATGATTCCAGATGCTGCGACCGGTCTTTTCTGAGACATAAATTGAGATGAAGTCCGTGCCGCCGCTGGTCGCTCCCGCCAAAAGACACAAGCTGATTGCCGCTCCGTTTACGATTCCGCCAAAAATCGTGCAGAGAAGGATGTCATTTGTGACATCAAGACCGGGAATTATGTCTGTGAAGAAACCGACGGAAATTATTGACCAGATTGAAAGAATCGTGAATTTTTTGCCGACATATTTGAAACAAATTATCGCCGGAACGATATTTAATCCCCAGTAAAAGACAGCGAAGGGAATTTTTATTCCGAAGAATTTTGAGAAAACTTCCTGCAAAAGAAGCGTAATTCCTGTGAAACCGCCAGGCAAAAGACCCGCCGTGTGGACGAAGGTGTTGAGATTCAATGCCATGAGAATTGATCCGAATGTCACAAGAATAAATCGAAGAAATGTTCTCATATTAGAAGTGTGTCATGCAGGTGCGATTTTGTCAAATAGGCTAGAGAATCAATTCGTAGGCATTAAAATTTGTCTCATAAAGATGCGCAGAACCTTTGTGTTGGAAGTTAAGGCTTTGATAGAGTTTGTTTGCTGGCGTATGTTTTTTATCTGCAAGCAGGCGAAGTGACTGGTATCCTCTCTCTTTTGCCACTTGAATCAGCTCATACATTATTTTTTTTCCAAACCCCTTGCCCTGGAGTTGTGGCACGATACAAATGCGGGCAGGAACTCCAGATTTTACTTGTGTCCATTTCAAAGGTTCGTTATCAAGATCATCTGTGTCCATCAATGAAAATAATCCGATTGGCTTGTCATCAAAATAAACGATATATAGGAAGTTATGTTCTATATCATAGTTGATTATTTCGTCATTCGGATAATCATCGGCCCAGTCGCACGAACCTGTTGTTCTGCCAAATGTTCTGGCCTTATTATAAATCTCTTTGATTAAATCCACATCTGAGGTACTTGCTGTTTTTGTTACGATATTTTCCATTTTGCTTGTTTATTTTCTATTTTCTTCCATATAGTTTGCGCCAGCTGTCTTTGGGGAAGACGTATTCTGGTGTTTGGGCGGGCATTTCAAAATCTTCTTCGTGATACCACGGATCGTTTACGCGCTTGGGATTTTTAATCACATAAAAATCTGATGCGGGGGAATTGCTTTGTGCGAGTAGATAGGCTTTTTTGCCAGTTTCTGTATTCTTGCAGATATCCACGACCATGCAGATAAATGTGGGCTTACTCAAATCAAAAAGAATATCTCCGATTTGCACTTGATTTTGCTCAATCGGTTGTGACTCGTATTCCATTATTGAAAGCGGGCTTGTGTGTGCGAAAACATTTTTGAGATAAGAGCGGAAGAACTGGTCTTTTTCGTTTTTACTGACAGGTTTTTCGTATTTTGTCCATTTTTTTAAGTCTCTGGCAACTTCCGTTCGTAAGTTGCGCTTTCTTTCACAATCTGAAAGCCAGTCTGTCCATTTGCAAACTTCGCCATTTGTTAAATGAAAGGAGATTTCTTCTTCTTTTCCTGAATTGTAAAGATATTCAGCATAAAGCTTAGCTATTGATTGTGAGTTTTTCTGTAAATCACTTTCAATTGGCATGTCAAAAATACACGTATGAGCTTCTTGAGCTGGATTTTGGTTTCCATTAGATAAAAGAATCGGGCTGCCAGCTTCCTTCAAAGGGTAATTCCGTAAATATTCAGCGAAGCTTTTCGGCTTGATTTTGATTCTTTTGAATTTCGGCGGAACTTGGATTCGTTCGACGATGGTTTTTCCTTCTTCCCGTACAAGCTGCAATGAATGTGTGTGCGGAAAGGCAGGGGTGAGATAAAGAAGGCAGGCAATCATTGCAAGAGTTTTAGTCACGTTCAGACGGCAGTCCAAAATATTCCTAAAACTCTGCAACGTAAAAAACTTTTTCATATTCAAAGTTATTATACCTTGAATTGATCGATTTGCGTACCAATTTGTCCGATTGAATTCTTCATTTTTTCGGCAATTTCTGAAAGGGCCGCGCCGGTCTCGTTGATTTTCTTTGCACCGACTGCCATTTCTTCCATGCTGGCCTTCATTACGGTTGTTGCGTTTTGAAGGTTTCGAACTTCGTCGAGGATTTGTTTGTTTCCGATAGACATTTCTTCGGAAGCCGTGCGAACTTCAATCGTGCTGTCGTTCATTGACTGGAGAGAAGAGGTTATTTGTTTAGAGCCTTCCTGCTGCTCTTCCATCGCGCTCTTAATCTGGCGAACGAGCTGGTCTGTTTCACGGATTTTTTCAGCGACTGTATTGAATGCCTCGCTTGATTCCTGTGAAGCCTGAACAACGGAATTGATTGATTCTTTGATGCTTGAAAGCTGGTCGCCGATTGTCTTTGACTGAATTGTAGAGGTCTCCGAGAGTTTACGGATTTCATCTGCTACAACTGCAAAGCCTTTTCCTGCGTCGCCTGCATGTGCAGCCTCGATTGCTGCGTTCATTGCGAGAAGGTTAGTCTGGCTTGCGATTGCCGCGATAGCTGCGTTTGCTTCCTGGAGCATTTGTGACTGCTGTTCGATTTCGTGAATACGTTCGTTTACATGAACTTGCTTTTCGGCTCCGCTCTTGGCATTTTCTGTGAGCGAATCGAATGAATTTGCCATTTTATCGACAGAATTGTTTACTGATGCTATGTTTCCAATCATCTCTTCAACTGCAGAAGAAGCGTTGCTTACGCTCTGAGACTGGTTTGCAATCATTCGTTCAAGTGATTCAATATTTGAGGCGATTTCGTTTACGGCACCTGCTGTTTGTGCAACGCTATCACCCTGATTTGAGATTTGATTATGAACGCTCGTGATGTTTGCTATAATCTCTGTGATTGATGCGCTTGTGTCCTGCATGCTAACGTCAAGGTCTTCTCCGGCTGCAGCAAGAACGTCTTTTGAATCTTTGACATCCGAAACGATTGTGTGAAGTTTGTCGGTGAATTTATTGAAACCTTTGACTACGCCTCCAATCTCGTTGTTGACATTTTCTGCAGCTCCTGTAATTCGCTTGGTCAAATCAGCCTTTCCAGAAGCAATTTCATCAATAGAAGATTTGACGAGCAGCAAAGGTTTGAGAGAATGGAAAATTCCTGTTCCGATTCCAAGAACAAGTGCAAGACCGAGGATTCCTCCTGCGATAATCAGTGTGATTGCGATTTCATGCGCTGTGTCATAAACCTGATCTTCATCAATAATAAATGCAAATCCCCAGTCCGCATTTTCAACTGGCTGATAAGTGACAAATTGTTTTCCGAATTTGCCTGCTTTAATCCACATTGCGCCGCTTTGTTTTTGTGCAAGAGCCTGTGTGACTGGATGCATGGCATCGAAAAGAATTTTTTGGCTTTCTTCATCTGTCGCTGGAGCAGAAGTTGCGATAACATCACCTTCGCTGTTAAAGAGTATTGCGTAACCACTTTTACCAATCCGAATGTTGCTTACGAATTCTGTGAGTTTGTTTACACCTACGACGGCACTGTAAAATCCCACTGTTCGGCCGTTGATTTTTGCTGCCTGAGAAACGTGAATGATTGTTGTTCCTGTTGATTTTGAAGTTACTGGGTCATCGATATTTGTATCGTTGCCTTGCTCCATGATGGCTTTGAAGTAAATTCGGTCTTTGACATTTGTGATTTTGTTTTGATCGTTGTAAAAATCACCTTTTGGGTCAATGTAGCCGATTCGGTCAAAGTCCGGGGTGCGTGACTTTGCGTGTTCTACGAGCCATTCCTGGATTTCGACAGGATTTTCCGTTTGCGTGACATCAGCCTCAGTGTACATTCGCATTTGCTTGATGTATTCGCTGAGCTTCATCGAGACGACATTGGAATAAGCGTCCGTAATTTTGAGGCAGTTTTCTTCGTAATCAGTAGCGACTGATTTTTTGGTACGCTCTGTTACGACGAAAATCTGCAATGATGTTAAAACCGCCACGATAATGACGGTGATACCAATGATGTAATAGACCAGTTTGCCTTGCTTTTTTGGCTTAGTGTTTTCGTTCATATTCATAAAGACTATTTTAACACTTAAACACTAAAAAGCAAATTTATTTTAGTTTTTTCTCAAACAGACCATGATGGTTGCAATATGCGTAAATATTTTTTACATCTGCAATTTTGAATCGGGCTTCGGCATTTTGTTCTGGATACAGCTTGATTAATTGCACGTTTTGACCGCCAATTGCCGCGATAAAGGAAATATAATGCTCCTTTGTCATTGGATGAGAAAGAGAGACAAAATATTCATCTTCTATAATTTCGATTTTAATTTCATGTTCTTTGTTTGATTCATCAGCATTTTCAGCTTCTTGAGGAGGTAGCGTGATTCCGCAACAACTTACCAAAGCTTCTCCGCTCGACAGAATTACATTGCCGCATACAGGGCAAACATATATCTGAGTTTTTGTCATGTTTGCGACTTTGTTCTTGTTTCGGATGCAGTCACCCGAAAGCAACTCAATCACCGAAATATCCAATGCTTTTGAAAGATTTTCCAACAGGCTGATGTCAGGAAAACCTCGTCCAGTTTCCCATTTGCTCACGGCTTTGCTTGTTACAAAAATCTTTTCTGCAAGTTCTTCTTGCGTCATTTTTTTGTTTTCTCGAAGCCGTTTTATTACAGCTCCAGTTACATAATTATCTGTCATAATTTCTCCCATCGATTCGCGCGATTTCTTATGAAGAAAGTGTAACATGGGCTTAGTAGGGAATCTACCTACGGTTGGTAGAGCCTTTTTAGTCCTTTTTCTTTACTGGAATCCAGATTGCGCTGTGATACTCAGGATCGTTCATCTCATTGTTTATGTCGTACCATTCAACATTTGCATTTCCGCAAATTTCATAGTCAGGATTGCCGGGAAGCCATTCTGTAAAAATTCGGGTGTTCATGGATTGCAAGGACTCAGGAATTTTTCCGATGCAATTAAAGATTGCCCAGTCTGCTTTAGGAAATTCGTAAACGATCATTCCTTCTGGAATTTCACCGCCGACATATTTTCCTGCGACAAGATAACGGAATTTGTCGCCATCCAAATCATCAATGCAGATTCCATATTCACCGATACTATTTTCTGCGATTGCTTTTTCGTAGGGATTTTTGGGTTCTTTTCCCGCGTATACATTATTTCCGTTTTTTTCGAAAATTTCATCCCAAAATTTTGGAATTTCTTCATAAGCTGTTTCGTTTGAAAACTCTTTTTGAAATCCAATTACTTTGAAACCGAATTTTGATACAACTTTGTAGCTTATCTGTGCGCCCCCCTGAACAGAAATCTTTATCGTCAAGGGAAGAAAACTTTTTGCTTTGGAGCCTGCACGTACTTGGGAAGGACTTGCACCATGAAAGCGAGAAAATGCTTTTGTAAAACTTTCTGGCGTTTCATAGCAATAACGGAAGGCTAGGTCGATTATTTTTTCGTCAGTGTTTTGTAACTCCTGGGCTGCAAGATATAATCGCCTGTTTCGAAGGTATTCACCGATTGTGTAACCTGTCATCAGTGAAAATCCTCGTTGCAGGAAGAATGGAGAAAGTGCAACTTCACGTGCAACATCTTCGGCAGTTATTTCATCCTCAAGATGCTGTTCCATAAATTCTATTGACTTTCGTATGCAAGTGAGCCATTCCATTGTGCAGACTCCTTATGATTTTTTGAGTACTCGCGCACTGTTTGCCACAGCGAGGATACAAACTCCCACGTCTCCGAAGACTGCGAGCCACATGTTTCCCAAACCGACTGCACTCAAAATCATAATTGCGACTTTTACGCCGATTGAAGCATAAATGTTCTGCCAGACAGCGTTCATCGTTCTGCGGGAAATTTTGATTGCATCGATTAAGCGGCTTGGTTTGTCGTCCATGATTACGACATCGGCGGCTTCGATTGCGGCATCGCTTCCTAAAGCTCCCATTGCGATTCCGGCGTCGGCACGGGCGAGAACCGGGCTGTCGTTGATTCCGTCACCAACGAAGATGAGCGGGGATTTGCTAGCATTTTTTGAGCCAGTCTGATTCATCAAATCTTCGACTTTCTGGACTTTGTTTTCCGGGAGCAAATCGGCGTAAACTTCATCGATTCCAAGATTTTCTGCCATGACTTGGGCTGTTGACTGTGTGTCGCCAGTGAGCATGACAGTCTTTTGGATTCCGAGTTTTTTGAGATTCTGAATTGCTGTGCGTGAATCATCTTTTTCCTGGTCGGAAATCACGATGTTTCCTGCGTAGACTCCATCGACTGCTACATGAACGATTGTTCCGACTAACTTTCGGCCGTTTGTGTTTTCTTCAAAGCCTCTTACATTCTTTTCTTTCATGAGCTTGGCATTTCCAGCGAGAACTGTTTTTCCTTCGACTACTGCCCGTATGCCAAATCCGCTGATTTCTTCTGGCTCAAGGATTTTAAGTGCATCGCAAAGAACACAATGGTGAGCTTTTTTGAGTGATTTTGAAATCGGGTGATTTGAGTAGCTTTCGGCATGTGTTGCGATTGCAAGCAAATTATCGTTAGTAAATCCGTTTACTGGATTTACCTGAGCAACATCAAAAATGCCTTTTGTGAGCGTGCCGGTCTTATCGAATACGGCGATTTTTGCTTTTGAAAGAACTTCAACGAAATTCGAGCCTTTTATAAGAACGCCGGAGCTTGAAGCTGAACCGATTCCGCAGAAGAATGCGAGCGGAACGGAAATTACGAGCGCACAAGGGCATGAAACGACAAGGAAAGTGAGCGCACGGTAAATCCAGACAGACCAGCCGTATTTTTCAAAGACTTCCGGTGCAAAGAACTGTAATGCGAGCGGTGGAAGGACGGCGACTGCAAGGGCTGCGATACAGACAATCGGTGTGTAAACTCTAGCAAACCGTGCGATGAATTTTTCACTCTTTGCTTTGACTTCACTTGCTTCCTGTGTGAGGTTGAGGATTCGGGTGACGGCACTTTCTCCGTAAGATTTTGTAACGCGGATTTTTAGAAGGCTCGACTGATTTACGAATCCTGCGAGAACTTCTGAATTAATGGCAACTTCGCGTGGAACGCTTTCTCCAGTGAGGGCAGATGTGTCCGCAAAAGATTTTCCTTCGATTACAATTCCGTCAAGAGGAACTCGCTCGCCCGGCTTCACTTCAATTATTTCGCCAATTTCAACTTCTTCTGGTGAAACGACAATTTCTTTTCCGTCGCGGATAACAGTGGCTGTGTCCGGGCGAATGTCCATGAGTGCGGAAATTGAATCTCTGGAACGGTCAACGGCATAATCCTGCACGAATTCGCCGAGATTGTAAAAGAGCATTACGGCAACCGCTTCGGCATATTCGCCAACGAAAATTGCTCCGACCGAAGCGACGGTCATCAAAAACTGTTCGCCGAAGACATTTCCTTTATGTATGTCGCGGATTGCTCCCTTGATGACGTCCCGGCCGCAGATTAAATATGCCGCAAGATAAAGAATTCCGTAAATGAGGCGGGTGGTGTCTCCTGAATTTACAAAACCAACCGAACGGAAGTTAGCTGAAAGACTCTGAATGAGGGGCGATTCTGCTGAAAAAATCGGAAGATGCTCGAAAAGCAGGGCGGCGATAAAAATCACGCCGGCAAGCAGGATTTTTTTGAGCGGAGAAGATTCTTCGTCATGTTCGCAATCGCAATGTCCTTCGTGGCAGTGCTCTTCATGCTCGTGATGATGTTCATGATGGTGGTCGTGCTCGCAGCAGCCACATTCACAGTGAATGTGCTCTCCAAGATGATTTTTGTGTTCATGTGTATGTTCCATAAGATACTCCTTTTAATTGATGCCCGCATGGAGGCGGGGTTAAAGCAAAGAGAGAATTTTTCTTGAAAAATTCTCGTAGGAATCCAAAAATCCATGGATGGATTTTTGGTTCCAGTTACTCCTCGATGTGTTCCAATCCCATGTTCAGGATTTTTGTTACGTGATCATCGCTCAAGGCGTAAATCAGAGATTTTCCTTCGCGACGGAAGCGGACCAGACCGTTTGCCTTTAATACCCGCAACTGGTGACTGATTGCGCTTTGCGTCATCGAAAGGACTTCTGCCAAGTCACCAACCGCAACCTCACGCCCAAGGAGAGCGAAAAGAATTTTGATGCGGGTAGAGTCACCGAAAATTTTAAAAAGTTCGGCTAAATCGAAAAGCAAATCTTCGTCCGGCATAGAATCCGCGATGGCTTTTAAATCCTGAACGTAAGCTGATTTTTCTATTTCTTCTGTCATAAACACCTTTGATATATGAACAAATGTTCAAATGTTGTTTTAATAATAACGGCATTGTCTGAATATGTCAACAAAATGCTTCAAATTTAATTTAATTCTCATGATTTATTTTATATAGTTTTAAGGAAGTCAACTTATACTTGCATTATATGGAAAAAAATAAATTCCTAAAATTCAGCAAATATTCCAAACTTAGTCTTATTTCTACTTTACTTGGCTTTTTAGTGTTTGTTGCTTTATATTTTCTTTCAGAAAAAGGTTCTAGAATAACGGCAGGCTCGCGAGAAATGCTTAATATTTTAGGGCATGAATATCCAATAGGTCTTCTGGCGCCTGTATGTTCTTCTATATCAAGTATTGTTCTGATTTGTATGGTAGTCTTCTATCGTAAAATCGGGTTTTATACGGCCTTGTTGATTCTTATAGTTCGCTGTTCAAAACTTGCTTATGGTGTGACTCAGTTTCATGTCACGAGTCTTCCAGCCTTATTCACAAGTATCGTGGCTTTGCTGGCTGTTTTAATTATATACAAGAAAAATAATAAGATTATCCGTGATCAAGAAGCTCATAAAAAAGAACTGGTCGATTTTACCAATTCCATTATTGATGCATTTTCGGTTTGTATCGACGGAAAGGATTCTTACACCAACGGTCATTCGCTTCGGGTTGCAAGCTATACCAAGTTGCTCGCAAAAAAACTTGGGGAGGATGAGGCAACGGTACAGAAATTCTACAACATTGCCTTGCTTCATGATATCGGAAAAATCGGTATTCCTGATGAAATTTTGAATAAGCCTGGAAAATTGACAGAAGACGAATATGAAACGATTAAAACCCATACTTACCGTGGCTTTGAAATTCTGAAGAGGGTAAGGAGTCAGAAAGATATTTCGGATGGTGCCTATTATCACCATGAGCGTTTTGACGGGAAGGGATACCCTACAAAGCTTAACGGAGATAAAATTCCATGGATAGCGCGGATTATTTCCGTTGCAGATGCCTTTGACGCCATGAATTCAACACGTCCGTACCGCAAAAAGATGTCTATGGATTTCATTATTAAGGAAATAAAGGACTGTTCCGGCTCACAGTTTGATCCTGTTGTCGCAAAAGCATTCCTTGAATTGTACGAAGAAGGAGCCTTTGACAATATTAAAACAGAATAACTAGACCTGTTCGTAAAACGTTAGTTGCTATGCAAGCACAGCTTTCCGAACATCTCTAATAAAAAATGTGTTTTTTTAAGAAAACGTGTTATAATTTATAGCATGAAAAAAAGTATAAAGTTTATAATAGGCAGAATAACATCCAAAATAGGATTCGTTTTGTTTTTGTTGTTCTATTTGGGTATGGCTTATTTTGCCAGAAAAACAGCTGTGTCTAAGGAATTGTATTCAATCTTCGGACACAATTTTCCGATTGATATTCTTGCCGGTGTTTTTTCTTCCATGGGTGCGGTTACTTTGATTTCTCTTACTGTTTTCTACCGGCGATTGGGATTTTATACAGCGCTGACTATTCTGATTTACCGATTTGTTTCTTTAACGATTGGAATTTTTCAGTTTAGGCCTGGATGCTTACCAGGTTTGTTCATTACTATTGGTACAATATTGTCGGTCGTGATTATTCATAAAAGAACTGAAATGCTTTTGCAGTCTGAAAGGAAGAGAAGAAACGATATTTTGGATTTTACAAATTCGATTATTGATTCGTTTTCTGTCTGTATTGACGGTAAGGATTCCTATACGAACGGTCATTCTCTTCGTGTTGCAAAATACACAAAAATGCTGGCTCTAAAGCTTGGAGAAGATGAAGAAACTGCCGCAAGATATTACAATATTGCCTTGCTTCATGACATTGGAAAAATTGGAATCCCTGACGAAATTCTGAACAAGCCCGGTAAATTAACAGAATCTGAATACGAAACCGTAAAGGAACATGCCTATCGCGGCTATGAAATCCTCAAAAAGGTAAAAAAGCAGACTTTTCTTGCGGAAGGTGCTAGGCATCATCATGAGCGGTTTGACGGAACTGGCTATCCTGAAAATCTTAAGGGAGACAAAATTCCATAGGTTGCGAGAATAATTTCCGTTGCAGACGCCTTTGATGCCATGAGTTCAACGCGTCCCTACCGCAAGAGACTTCCAATGGAGAAAATTGTCGAGGAAATAAAGAAATGTTCCGGCTCGCAGTTTGACCCTGTTGTAGCAAAAGCCTTCCTTGATTTGCACAAAGAAGGTGCTTTTGAGGGGCTGAGAACCGAATAAAAAAACACTGCCAGTCAATATAGAATTGAATGACAGTGTTTTAGTGAATGAAATCGTTAATTATCTGATGAAGTTCGTCCAGACTTTCTTTTCAGACTCAGGCTGGGCGACTCCTGCTGCTTTTCCAGCTTCAATGCTTTTCAAAATCCAGGCCATGTTTTTGCCAATTGTCCGCATAATCTGGATTCCTTCTTCGTCTTTCATAACGTCATCGCCGTTTGATCCGTGAACCATGTTCCAGTATCGTGAAGTGATGACAGGCTGCTGAGCATAAGTGATGTATTTGTTGAGGACGTCAAGGCAGGCAGTTGTTCCGGCTCGTCGGGCAACAGTGACTGCTGCTGCCGGCTTAAAGCGGAGATATTTTTCTCCCTGCCAGTAGAGCCTGTCTAAAAATGCGACCATTTCGCCGCTTGGAGAAGCGTAATAAACAGGAGAGCCGAGCACGATTCCGTCAGCTTCCTGAACTTTTGCAATTGCCTCTTCTACGAGAGAATCAATTTCGCCTGTGAGGGCTTTTCCACCGACCCAGAAAATCTCTGTGTCAATTCCGTTTTCCTTGAGAGAGTCAGCGACGAGATTCAAAGCTGTGTAAGTGCTGCCTTTTTCATTTCGACTTCCGTTAAAAAGAATAACTTTCATTTGTATGCGCTCCTTATGTTCGTTTTCATATTATAGTATTTTTTCCGGGAAATTTTATATGCCTTTCTGCAATTTTTTGAGTTTTTTGCCAAAAGATTATTTAACTCGCTATTAATAAGCGAGATTTTATACCTAAAAAGTTATGTTTTCTTGCAGGTTAATTTAGTTTCTGCATCAAAAACCTTTGTTTGATACGAAGAATAATCAGTGTATAATCCTGGATAGTTGATTGTTTAAGAAAAGGAATATGCTTTCATAGCATCAGTGATTGAATAAATTGTATTAGTATATATATTAAATGAGTTGTATTTATTACTAATTTAGTAATTATTAGTCACAAAAATCTTGCTTCTTAATCGTAAATAGAAAAGCAGCCTAAAATGTCCATCAAGTAAATCAAAACTGTTAGTCTTGATAAAAGTTTTTGCTCATCTTGATAAATCGTGTACATTCATCAAGATAAAAGTTTTTATCCATCTTGATAGAACAGATTCATTCATCAAGATTAGAAGGGGCTATTTATCTTGATGAATAGGGGAAATCCATCAAGATAAACTGGACGCATTCATCAAGATAAAATCCCAGAAAATAAAGCTTTATCTTGATGAAATGGTTCAAAAACGGGATAAATTCTGGGATTCCTGGTGAAAAACCGGGGATTCGGAATATCACCGAAGGCAAGTTTTTCGAATCCCCGATATTTTATTCACCCTTGTCCGGGTTTTCATCCTCATCATCGCTGAGGTACTTTGAGTCAAGCTTTACATATTCCGGCTTTGAAAGTTTCTGATCAAGCAAGACATCTGGAGTAAAGTTTATCTTTAAACCGTCAATGTCATTTGCCGTAACTTCAGTAGCTTTATCCCAGCCTTTACACGAAGCTTTCTTTTTAAACCCAAGCTTGAAAATCCCGAAAGAGTCAAGCCTGACTTTATATCCCAGCATCAGATATTTCGGAACTGTCTGAAGAAGACTTTTGATAACTCCGATGACTTCTGTTGGCGTAAGGGTTGTGTTGTCTGAAATTTCAGCTGACAACTGGTTTACGTCAATCTCTGCAATGTATGCTGGTGCAGGATAGAATTTTCCTGCGGCTTTCAAATCACGCGGATTTAACCGCTTTCTTGAAACAAATGGTACTGCCATATCGGCCTCCTTAATGTGTGTTTTAATTTGAAAGGAATATCAGAATCTGCAGCTTTTGACTTCCAATCGTTTATGAAATAAGGATAACCGAAAAAAAAGCATAAAAAACTAGTAGTTTAGTGAGGCCAAAATGACACAGTAGAAAAAATAGTGGGTAAAAAGGATACAGTTTCAATGAATTTGAGTTTTAAAGTTCATCTGGATTTTTGGAACGTCCGTATTATAATAATTGATATGATAAAGCTTGATACTATTTTTTCTTTCTGGAAAGATCTTACTCCTGAGCAAAGGGAATTTCTCGCAAATTCAGCAAGAACGGAAATATTTCCCCAGGACAAGCTGATTCACCGCTCGGACGGAACATGCCGGGGAATTATGGCGGTTGTCTCCGGTGCCCTGCGCGTTTACTGCGTTTCCGATGAGGGGCGGGAAGTTACGCTTTACCGGGTAGAAAGCGGCGACGTATGTATTCTTTCGGCTTCCTGCCTTATGGACTCGATTGTTTTTGACGTTCTTATTGAAGCATTGGGGGACACAAAGGTCTGCCTGATTCCGTCGCAGGCCCTTCACAAAGTCGAGGAAGAAAATCCCCTCGTTGAGCTTTATATCTACAAAAACGCGACCGAAAAATTTTCCGAAGTTCTCTGGACCCTCCAGCAGCTTCTTTTTATGAAAATTGACAAGAGGATAGCCGCTTTCCTGCACGATGAATCCCTGCGCCAGAAAAACACGCTTCTTTCGATAACGCACGAAGATATAGCCAAGGAAATCGGCAGCGTGCGCGAAGTCGTCTCCAAAACGCTGAAATACCTTGCCGATGAGGGCGTTGTGCGCCTGGGCCGGGGGAAGATAGAAATTTTGGATAAGGGCAGCTTGGGGATTTTAAGGTAGGGAACGACCCGCTTGCGGGGCAAAACTCACGAGGTGAGTTTTGAGTGAGTCTCGGTGAAGGCTGTGCCTGAACCGTGTCTTTTGTGTGACTTTATCACATACAATTACTTAAATCTCTGTTAGTTTGTTCACTGATAACGAAAACTGACGGAGTTCCTATGATTAAATCGAAAAAATATGCCCGCGTTGATGAAAAACGCTGTGTTGCCTGCGGTGCCTGTGCTAATGCCTGTCCGAAAGGGGCGATTGCTGTCGTTCACGGCAGGTTTGCCTATGCGGATCCTGAAATTTGTGTCGGCTGCGGCTTGTGCGGAAAATCCTGCCCGGTCGGATGCATTACTCCTGTTTTGAGGGAGGGCGTGGCATGAGCATGACTAAGAAAAAGCACTGGTATCAGTATCTCTGGATCTGGTCGATTCTTTATTTTGCACTCGGATTCTTCAACATCCTTTTTGCCTGGCTTGGCATGATTGATTTTGTCCTGCCGCTGATTTTTGCAATTTTCGCCGGAAACAAGTGGTTCTGCAATAATATGTGCGGGCGAGGGCAGCTTTTTAATCTGCTCGGCTCTTCGCTTAAACTTTCAAGAAACAAGGTTACTCCGCGGGCCCTTACTTCAAAATGGTTCCGTTACGGTTTTCTTGCCTTTTTCCTGACTATGTTCGGCAACATGCTTTTCCAGACCTGGCTTGTGGCTGCCGGCGCTCAGAATCTTCGACAGGCGCTTAAGCTTTTCTGGACTTTTAAGGTACCTTGGAAATGGGCGTATACTCCGGGATTACTTCCCGAAAGCCTTAATTGGGTGGTACAATTCAGCTATGGATTTTACAGCATCATGCTGACTTCGACTCTTATCGGCCTGATTGTGATGCTTTTGTATAAACCGCGAAGCTGGTGTACTTTCTGCCCGATGGGAACGATGACGCAGAGTATTTGTAAACTTAAATACAAAGAAGAGGTACGAAAATGACAATTCAAGAAAGGGCTGAAAAAGCCGCGGATTTTAAGTCTAGCGGAGCTTGTAATTGCTGCCAGGCTGTCGCAAGAGTTTTTGCGGACACAGTTAATGTCAGCGAAGAAGATTTACTCAAACTTTCTGCTGGATTTGCGGCTGGAATGGGCTGCATGGAAGCAACCTGCGGTGCCCTTGTCGGCGCAAACATGATTCTCGGTCTCCGCACAGATGGAATGGGAACCGTCAAACAGAGCCGCGAGCTTTTGGCAAAATTTCGCGAAAAGTGCGGGGCTGTCACTTGCAAGGATTTGAAAGGCGTTGCTACAGGAAAAGTCTTGTGTGAATGTGACGACTGCGTGCGAAATGCGGTTTGCTCACTGGGAGAAATCCTCGGGGAGTAGAAAATGTTCAGTCTGTACTTAAAACGTGCAGCCTGGCAATTTCTCACACAGATTCAATCTTTCCTAATTTTGTGGTACAATTCTTCTTAAAATTATAGGAATCTGTGTGATATAAAATGACAAAAGAAGAATTCATAAAAGCGTCAAAAAATTTTGCAAAATATTATTGTGGAATCAAACTTCCCATCGATGAAAATTCTTTAATCGAAAGAGATGGTTGCAATTATTTCTTTTACCACGAGTTTCCTTCTGAATATGTAGATAATGACGATAACGATGTGGAATGCACTTATTGGTACTCGTTTTCAAATTACAAAGACCAGCGTCCCGAAGATGGAATTGAATTTGCTACAGGAATTGATGGGCGTTCGGGAGATCATTTTTTTATAAGCAGCAAAGACTGGCAGGAAGAGCGATAACGATGAATATCCTTTCTATTAATAATCTATCTAAAATGGGGCGGGAAAAGCCGCTTTTTCAGGAAGTTACTTTTGGACTCAACGAAGGCGACAAAGCCGCTATTATCGGCCGCAACGGAACCGGAAAATCAACTCTTCTCAATGTCATCGCTGGCGTTTTGAACGCTGATGACGGTCAGATTACAATAAATAAACTATCGGGAGTTAGTTATCTTCCACAAAATCCCGAATTTGACTCAGAAAACACAATCCGAGAGCATATTTTTAAGTCAGAAAGCCCCAAACTCAAGATAATCAACGAATACGAAGACCTTTGCGACAAAATGGGCACTGGACTAACGAACGGTCAGCAAAAAAGATTCGACGAACTCACGCTTGAAATGGACAAGGGCGACCTCTGGAACTACGAAAGCCAGATCCGCTCAATCCTGGGCACGCTTGGAATCAATGACCTTTCCCGCAAAATGGGCACTCTTTCCGGCGGCATGGTCAAAAAAGTCGCGCTTGCACAGGTTCTGGTTGAGGACACAAAGCTCCTCCTTCTCGACGAGCCGACCAACCATCTCGACATCCAGACAATTTACTGGCTGCAGAATTATCTTCACGACACAAAGCGCACCGTCCTCATGGTTACTCACGACCGCTACTTTTTGGACGCAGTCTGCACCAACATTTACGAGCTTTTCCGGACGAGCCTCAAGCTTTATCAGGGCAACTATTCGACCTATCTCGAAAAAAAGGAAATTGAGGCCGAAATTGAAGAAAACACCGAGCGGCGTATTGAAAGCGTGCTCCGTTTTGAGCGTGACTGGCTCCGCCGTGGCCCGTGTGCGCGCGGAACAAAGGCAAAGGCAAGAATCCAGCGGGATATGCAGCTGATTAACCGCGAAAAATTTGCAAAGGACAAGGGCTTCCAGTTTGAAGTCGCAGGCCGTCGCCTTGGCGGAAAGATTCTGGAACTGCATGGGATAAGCAAAAACTTTATAAAGACTAATGAAACATCGCCCGTCCTTAAAGACTTCTCCTACACATTCAGCAAGGGGGAGAAAATCGGCATCTTCGGTGGAAACGGCTCTGGAAAATCTACACTTTTGAACATCATCACCGGGTTTATTCCGCCGGACGAGGGAACAATCGTTAAGGGCGAGAACACATTTTTCGGCTATTACCAGCAGAATCCGGTTTTCAAGGACTTGAGCCTGACCGTGCTTGAATACATCAAGGAAGCCGCCGATGTCGTACAGATGAACGACGGCAAAACTTTGAGTGCGAGCCTTTTCTTGAATCACTTCGGCTTTGAGGGCAAAATCCAGCACTCGATGCTTTCGACTTTGAGCGGCGGTGAGCGCAAGCGGGTCTTCCTGGTCCGCCTCTTGATTTCAAACCCAAATTTCCTGATTCTCGACGAGCCGACCAACGACTTTGACATCTTCACGATGAATATCCTCGAAGAATTCCTGCTCGGCTACAAAGGATGCCTACTCATCGTTAGTCACGACCGCTATTTCATGGACAAAATCGCCGACACAATGTTCATCATGGAAGAAGACGGCTCCGTTTCCGGCTTTGTCGGCAAATGCAGCGAATATCTGGATTACCTGGAAGAAGTGGAAAGCGAAAAACGAAAAACAGAAAGTTCGGGAAAATCTTCTGGTGAAACAAATAAAATTACTAACGATAGTTCTGCTTTTCAACCGCAAAATCCTGATTCATCAGCTGAATCTTCTGCTTCCGTGTTGAATACTGAAAAACCTTCGGAGAAAAAGCGCAAGAAGACTTTCAAAGAGCAGAAAGAGTTTGAGAATCTTGAAGCGGAAATCATGGAACTGGAGGAAAGAAAATCCGTCCTCGAAAGCGAAATGGCTTCTTCGGATTTTACGGTTGCACAGAAAGCTGGCGAAGAATATAAAACCGTGGAAGAAAAACTCACCGCTGATTATGCCCGCTGGGAAGAGCTTGCGGAACTTGGTTGAAATACTGAAATTTTTCTTTAATTATTAGCATTTGTGTGATATAATTATTCTATTATGGACTCGATTCGGACAAAGGCGGGAAAACCCATGCAGCTGGGTACTACCGTTACACCTAATGGTGTGTATTTCACTGTGTTCAGTCGGAATGCAAAAAAGATTTTTCTCGAACTTTATAAATCTGCAGAAGATGCAACTCCTTATCACACTATAGAACTGTCTCCTGAAACAAACCGCACTGGCGACTTGTGGCATGTTTTTGTCGAAGGCCTCAAAGCTGGTGATTTGTATCTTTATCGGGTTGATGGGCCTTTTACACCAAGCCGTGGTCATCGGTTTGACAAGAATCAATCTCTTTTTGACCCGCGAGCAAAGGCTTTTACTACCGGCTCTGTTTTCAAATACATGCAGCCTGGCAAAGACAAATACATGGAGCGTTTTCCCAAGTGCGTAATTGTTGATGATGAAGAATATGATTGGGAAGATGACAAGCCTCTTGCAATTCCGCTCGAAAAATCCATCATTTATGAAACACATTTAAAGGGTTTCACGGCTTCTCCTTCTTCAAAGGTCGAGCATCCTGGCACTTATCGCGGTCTTATCGAAAAGATTCCGTATCTTCAGTCTCTTGGAATCAGTGCGGTTGAGCTTCTTCCTGTTTTTGAGTTTGATGAATATGAGAATACGAACGTCAATCCCCGCACTGGTGCGCGCATGAAGAATTACTGGGGCTACAGCACAATCGGCTTTTTTGCTCCAAAATGTTCTTATTCAAGCGACAAAACTCCGGGTGGCTGTGTCCGCGAGTTCAAGGATATGGTCAAAGCCCTTCATAACGCAGGCATCGAAGTCATTCTTGATGTAGTTTTCAATCACACTGCAGAGGGCAACGAAAATGGAATTTCGCTCAATTTCCGTGGCTTTGACAACAAGATTTTCTATCACCTTGTAAACGATCACAAAGAATATTACATGAATTATTCTGGCTGCGGTAATGCTGTGAATGCAAATCATCCGGTTGTTCAGGATTTTATAATTGATTGTCTTCATTACTGGGTTTTGGAAATGCACGTTGACGGCTTCCGATTTGATTTGGCGAGTGAACTTACAAGAGACGAAAAGGGCTTTGTTTGTGACAATGCTCCGCTTACCAAGCGAATTGCCGAAGATTCAATTCTCCGAAACACAAAAATCATCGCTGAGCCGTGGGATTGCGGCGGTGCTTATCAGATTGGTAACTTCCCGGGTGGACGATGGTGTGAATGGAATGACCACTATCGCGATGGAATTCGCAGGTTTGTGCGTGGTGACGAATATATTGCCAATGAAGCTGCCACACGAATCGCCGGCTCAAATGATATTTATGCTCTGAGCGGCCGTGCTCCGATTCACTCAATCAACTTTATTACTGCTCACGACGGCTTTACGCTCAATGATTTGGTCACTTATAACTACAAGCACAACGAAGACAATGGGGAGTGCAACCGTGACGGTAACGATAACAATCTCAGCTACAACTATGGTTACGAAGGCCCAACAATCAATCCAAAGATTGAAAACCTTCGTGCCACCCAGCTTCGCAATTTCTTTACTACGCTCATGATTTCTCAGGGAGTTCCAATGTTCGTTGCTGGTGATGAGGTTCGTCGTACACAGGGCGGCAATAACAACGCATATTGTCAGGACAACGAAACTTCTTGGTTCAACTGGGAAGACTTAAATAACAATTCGCAGATGCTTGAATTTGTTCAAAAATTGATTGCATTGCGAAACCAGCATCCTGTATTCCATCGCCGAACATTTTTTGGCGGAGCTGCTACAAGCCAGTTCAATGAGCCGCCAGATATCAGCTGGTTCAATTTTGACGGTACAATTCCTGATTGGAACAAGATGAACCGCTATCTAGGATTCCGTCTCGGTGGAAAGGCAGCGGGGCTTCCAAAGGACGACAATGATTTCTTTGTCGCCATGAACATGGACATCCGAGATTTGACGATTACCATTCCAAAGCCTTCTAGCGGGCGCAAATGGTATCGTACGATTGATACATCAATTCACAACCGCACGGCGATTTTGCTTGGTGGTGAAGAAGAAACCTTAAATTCCCAAGAGCACTATGTCATTATGGCAAATAGTATCTTGGTTTTAATAAGCAAATAGATTATCAGGTTCAAGCTTGATAATTACAGAAAAGGAGTTTTTATGAAATTTGATGCAGAGAAATTCAGAGAGAATCTTTCCGCTCGTCTTCGTCGACAGTACGGAAAAGACATTTCTCAGGCAAACAGCCATGATTTGTTTGATGCAGTTTCTGCTTCGGTTCAGGAATTGATTATGCCAGCTTGGATGGCGACCCGTCACGAGTACGAAAAAAAGCCGACAAAACAATTGTATTATCTTTCTGCCGAATTCTTGATGGGACGTGCTTTGAGCAACAACCTTATCAACCTCGGAATCAAAGATGAGGTCAAGAAAGTTCTTAATGAAATGAACATCAACTTCAATATCATTGAAGATGAGGAGCCGGATGCAGGTTTAGGCAACGGCGGTCTTGGTCGATTGGCTGCTTGTTTCTTGGATTCATTGGCAACTTTGGACTATCCTGGACATGGCTATGGAATTCGCTACGAATATGGTATGTTCGAGCAAAGAATTGAGAACGGATATCAGGTTGAATATCCTGATAACTGGCTCAAACACCGCGATCCATGGGAAATCAAACGCTCTGACTTGGCTGTAACAGTCAAATTCGGCGGTGAAATCAAATACGGCAAAACTCCTGACGGACAGGACCGCTTCTATGTCGAGAACGCAGAGGAAGTTACGGCAACTCCTTACGATATGCCAATCGTTGGCTTCGATACAAACACTGTAAATACGCTCCGATTGTGGCAGGCTTCTAGCCCGAACGGTTTCGATTTGCAGCTTTTCAATGATATGCGTTACAACGAAGCTGTAGTTCGCCAGAACAGCGCGGAGAATGTAAGCCGAGTTCTTTATCCAAACGATAACGGCCCAACAGGAAAGGCACTCCGTCTCAAACAGCAGTATTTCTTCTCATCTGCTTCTTTGCAGGACTTGGTTCATCACTTTGTTGCTGATTATGGCACAGATTTCAGCAAATTCCCTGAACTTCATGTTATTCAGCTTAACGATACTCACCCAGTTGTCGCTATTCCAGAGCTTATGCGTATTCTTTTGGATGAATATGGTGTCGGTTGGAATGCAGCATGGGAAATCGTACAGAAGACATTTGCTTATACAAACCACACAATCCTCGCAGAGGCTCTTGAAAAGTGGGATATTGCAATCTTCCAGAGCTTGCTTCCACGAATTTACCAGATTGTCGAAGAAATCAACCGTCGCTTGATGATTGAGCTTCGTGCAAAATATCCGAACGACTATAAAAAGCAGAATCACATGTCAATCATCCATGACGGAAAGGTTTACATGGCTTGGCTCGCAATTCATTCTTGTTTCAGCGTAAACGGTGTTGCTGAGCTTCACACAGAATTGCTCAAAAATCAGGAGCTCAAAGACTGGTACGATCTTTATCCAAAGAAGTTCAACAACAAGACAAACGGTATTACACAGCGACGCTGGCTCTTGAACGCAAACCCAGAGCTTGCCGAATTCATCACAAAACGAATCGGTCACGGCTGGGAAAAGGATTTGACCAAGCTCAAGGGGCTTGAAAAATTTGTTGATGATGACGCTTCTCTCGAAGAACTTATTGCAATTAAACGCCGCAACAAGGAAGCTTTGGTTGATTACCTCAAACACAAGCAGAATGAATTCCTTGATCCAGATTCAATCTTCGACGTTCAGGTAAAACGTCTTCACGAGTACAAACGACAGCTTCTCAATGTTCTCCATATCATGTATCTTTACAACCGAATCATTGAGGATCCAACTTACAATGCTCCAAACCGAACATTCATCTTCGGTGCAAAATCGGCTTCTGGTTATCGTCGTGCAAAATCAATCATCAAATTGATTAACACAGTTGCAGAGCGTGTAAACAATGACCGCCGAATTGGTGGAAAGCTCCGTGTTGTATTCATTGAGAACTACCGTGTTTCTGTAGCAGAAAAGATTTTCCCAGCTGCTGACGTTTCTGAGCAGATTTCAACAGCTGGAAAAGAGGCTTCTGGTACATCAAACATGAAGTTCATGGTTAACGGTGCTCTCACAATGGGTACTCTTGATGGTGCTAACATCGAGATTTTCGAGGAAGCTGGCAAAGAGAACGGATTCGTATTCGGTCTTACAACTCCAGAAATCCTCAAAATGGAAGAAGAGCATTCTTACAATCCACAGCAGTACCTTGAGCGCAATCCACGTCTTGAAAAAGTCGTTGAGCAGCTTGTTGATGGCACTTACGACCCAAGCCGACAGGTATTCAAAGAGATTCACGATTCTTTGGTTTACGGTGTTGAAGGTCAGCGACCAGACGTTTATTACGTTCTTGCTGATTTCGACAAATATTGCAAGGCACAGGAAGAGCTAGCCAAAGCTTATACAGACAAAAAAGGCTGGGCAAAGAAAGCTCTCATCAACATTGCCAATGCTGGTAAATTCTCTAGCGACCGAACAATCGAGGATTATGTCCGCGATATCTGGCATTTGAACAAAGTTGATGTTGATATGCAATAGGAGAATAGGCCAGCATTCTAGGGCTGGCTAGTTTAACATTTTGATGCCGTGCAGGATTTTGGTCTTGCACGGCTATTTTTTTATATGAATTAATCCATGCGCACAGCTTTCATTTCTCTTTTTGCTTTGTACATTTCTGCATCAGCGCGTTGGAAAATATTATCATAAGAAACGTCAACTCCTGGATTGTAAACAGCATAGCCGATTGCGGCAGAAATTTTTTCCCAATATTCCAAATCTGGATTGTCTTGAAGTTCTTTTAACTGGTGGTTGAATTCTGTGATAAGCTCAGTGATATGCTCCAAATCATGTCCTTTTAAGATGACTACGAATTCATCACCGCCGATTCTGAATACTGGCGAATGGTCAAAAATTGTACAGACAATTCTGCAAAGTCCGATTATTGTTATATTTCCTTTATCGTGACCGTAAGTATCGTTGATTCTTTTGAGGAAATTCAAGTCAATCATAGCTACACCGATTGCTTTTAAGCCTTCCTGCATTTCCCATTCGATTTTTTTTACTTCCTTGTCGTAGCCAGTTTTGTTTCGGATGCCAGTGAGAGCGTCTTTAACTGCAAGTTCGCTTAATTCCATTGCTTTTTTCTGCGAATTTTGTAAATCTTGCTGTGTTTTTACGAGATTCTTCATGTAAGTTTCAAGCTCGTAAATCATTTCGGCGAATTTCGTCATAATTGTTGAAATTTCATCTTTGGCTTTTGTATTTTTTAGGAGATTTTCGGCAATTTCGGAATTCTTTGACTTGGAATAATCTTCAATTGCATTTTGTAGCCTTACGAGTTTCCGAATATATTTTGACTGGATTAAAAAAAGCAAGAAAATCATAAAGAGAATCAGAACTCCGCCAATCATAAGCATCTGTCGGATTGTTGCATTAAGAATTGCATGAGTGACGGTGCTTACTTCAACTTCAACTTCTATTACGCCAAGTTTTTGCTCGTTTATAAAAAGCGGTGTGTAATAGGCGTAGGTTTTGCCTTTTTCGGTATCAAAAACATCATATCCGGAAGGTGTTTTGCCAGTATCCCATGTTTCCCAAAGATGTGGGAATTTACTTCTTGAATAACTGTCCATGACTCCAAGTTCGATGTATTTTTTGCCGTTTACAATCCGTTTTCCACGTTCACTGTCCAAGACGAATATTAACTCTTCTGAGCCGTCGTCTTTGGGAACCCAATAGTATATATGTGCCAGGTTGAACATTTCACAGGCTTTTTCAAATGCTGCAAGATAGTATTCATGACTGTAAATTTCGTAGGTGATTTTATTTTTCTCAGATAATTCTTCAAAATCTAAATCTGTTCCAAGAACTTTTCCTGGAAAATCTTGTGAAAGACTTTCCTCATAATTATGGCGGGCATCTTGAATTGCTGCATCATCAAAATCATGCGGAATCAGTAAAGTGTCTGAATTTTTTAAAAAATAGTTCTGATACCATACGAAGTAAATATCATCTGCCGCAAGAGTTTCCTTCAGATACGAAGCGACGAACTGAACGTTTTCTTCGCGCTGCTGCTTATAAAGCTGCATTTGATTCATGTAGGAAAGAATTGAACTGATTAGAAGGGTTACAGTTGTAAATGCAGCAAAAATTAGGGTAAACTTAAAAGTAAGGCTTCGATGTTTCATACTGACTCCCATTATTCTTCGCGAGCGGCTTTCATAGCAGTTTTTGCTTTGTACATTTCTGAGTCTGCCCGCTTGAAGATATTTTCGTATGCAGAATCAATTTCTGGATTGTAGATTGCGTAACCGATTGCGGCAGAAGTTTTTTCCCAGAGCTCTAAATCTGGATTGTCTTGTCTTTCTTTGAGCTGTGCGTTGAACATTGCAATCAGCTTATCGATGTTTCTCAAGTCATGACCCTTCAGAATAACTACGAATTCATCTCCGCCAATTCTGAAAACAGGCGAGTGTTCAAAAATTTTACAGAGTATTCGGCTCAGCGAAACAATCGCGATATTTCCTTTGTCGTGCCCGTAAGAGTCGTTGATTCGTTTGAGGAAGTTAAGATCAATCATTGCGACACCCAGATCTTTGAGGCCTTCCGCCATTTCCCATTCAACTTTCTGAACTTCCTTGTCGTAGCCGGTTTTGTTTCGGATGCCGGTGAGAGTGTCCTTGATAGCAAGCTCGTTAAGTTCAATTGCCTGCAAACGTGAATTCTGTAAGTCTTGCTTGGTTTTGGTGAGGTTATGAATGTAAAGTTCCAGCTGATAAATCATGTCTGCAAATTTTGCCATGATTTGAGAAATTTCGTCCTTATTGGTAACTTCATTTTTGAGGGATTCTGCAATTTTTGGGTCTTTTTTGTTTGAATATTCTTCGATTATGTTTCTGAGCTTGACCAGCTTGCGAATATAATTGCTTCGGATTAGCAGAAGAAGGAACAACGTGAAGAGAATCAGAACACCGCCAATCATGAGCATTTGTCGGATTGTCGCGTTAAGGATTTCATGATTGACTTTGGCAATTTCGACTTCAACACCAATCAGACCAAGCTTTTTAGTGCCGATGTAGAGCGGCATATAGTAAGCGTAGGTTTTGCCAAATTCATTGTCAAAAGAATCGTAACCAGTGGGCTGAATACCAGAAATCCAGGCATCCCATTCTGTTCGATGCTCCTCGACAGTATGTGGTACTGTTATTCCAAGCTCTATATACTTTTGACCGTCAACAATTTTTTCATCGCGCATGGAATCAAGCGCATACATGATACTTCTATCCGAGATGTTGGGGATTATATATTCGATATAAGCTAAATTGAATCTTTTGGTCGCCTGTTCAAATTTATCGAGATAATATTCATGCTTGTAGATTGTGTAAGCTGTTTTTACATCTTCAGAAAGCTCGTTGAACGTAATGTCTATACCGAGAATCATCCCAGGATATTTTTTTAGAAAAAGATTTTCGTATTTATGGCGGGCTTCTTGAATTTCTTTGGCACCAAAATCATGCGGAACTAAAAGTTCTTTATAATGCTCAACAAAATATTGCTGCCACCACAGAAAATCTTCGCCATCACAAGTGATTACTTCTTCAAGATAGGAAGCAACATAGCGCGTGCTTTCTTCGCGCTGTTGTTTGAGAAGTTGCATTTGATTCATGTAGGAAAGGATTGAACCAGAAACGAGAGTAACGAACGTGAATCCCGCAAACATTAATGAGAATTTAAATGTCAGGCTGCGTTTCTTCAAAGAAAAACCCCCGTTACAATGGAATCCGAATGAAGTCTAAATCATGAATTCCATTATAACAGAGGATTTTAAGAAAAACAAAAAAAAACTATTAATTGTATAAAAAATTTTAATCAGCTAATTTTTTATAAGCGTCGAACTGGGCGAGAACTTTTTCGTCCTTTGTTTTGTCGAGGAGAGAAACTCCGACGGTGAACAGGAGACAAATTGCAAAGCCCGGCAAGATTTCGTAGAGACCGAAAATCGGGTGAACTGAAGAAGGAACGTTGTGCCACAAAACTACAGCAACGAAGCCTGTGATAAGACCTGCGATTGCGCCTTTGGCAGTTGTTCTTCGCCAGTAAAGTGCGAGAAGAACGAGCGGTCCGAAAGTTGCACCGAATCCAGCCCATGCGTAAGAAACGAGGCCGAAGATTGAAGAACTTGGGTTGAGAGAAAGAAGAAGACCAATCAACGCAATAAGGAATACCATGAAACGGCTTGCGTTCAATACAGTTTTTTCGTCTGCGTTTTTATTGATGATTCCTTTGTAGATGTCCTGAGCTACGGCACTTGAAGCGGCCAAAAGCTGAGAGTCTGCGGTTGACATTGAAGCGGCCAAAATTGCACACAAGAAGATTCCGCCGATGAAAGCTGGGAACATTTTGAGCATTGTTGCGCTGAATACAGTTTCTGCATCGCCGAACTGATTTACGCCCTCAACGATAACTTCTTCGCTGCCTGTTCCAAGGAGAACGCCGTGTTTCAAAAGGTAAGCAGTTCCCATTGTACCGATTAAGAATGTGCCGACGTAAGAGATTACCATCCAGACAGTACCGATTCTGCGGGCCTTTTTAATTTCGTCGTTTGAGCGGATTCCCATGAAGCGGACGATGATGTGTGGCATACCGAAGTAGCCCAAGCCCCATGCGAGAGCGGAAATAATTGCCATTCCTTTGAAAGACTGGTTTCCGGCAAAAGCTTTCTGCATGTTCTCACCGAATTCGTTTGCGAGAGCGCGTGCATCGAAAGACTGAACCTGAGCAATTGCCTCAGCTGGTCCACCCAAAGCGAAGACTGCGATTGTTGCCGAAACAACGAATGCAACGAAAATCAAAGTTCCCTGAACGAAGTCAGTTGTACAAACGGCTGTGTAACCGCCTGTGATTGTGTAGCACAAAATTACGACAAGACCGATTGCCAAACCTGCGTGATATGGAAGGCTGAAAACTGAGTTGAAAAGTTTTGCACAGGCAACGAATCCAGAAGCTGTGTAAATCGTGAAGAAGAAGACAATCAAAACGACTGAAACGATTGAAAGGATGTGAGACTTGTCGTTGAATCGGTTTGAGAAGAATTCCGGGATTGTGATTGAGTCGCCGAAAGAAATTGAGCATTTGCGGAGAGGTTTTGCGACGAAGAGCCAGTTGAGGTAAGTTCCCACGATGAGACCGAGCGCAGTCCAGAAAGTCTCGCGCACGCCGCCCAAGTAACAAAGACCAGGCAAGCCCATCAAAAGCCAGGCAGAAGAATCAGAAGCTTCAGCTGAAAGGGCAGTAACCCATGGTCCTACTTGTCGTCCGCCCAGGAAGAAGTCAGACGAGCTGTTGTTTTTGTTCGCGTTACGAAGGCCGATATAAATCATAAAGCCGAGATAAAGCACGAACGCACAGATTTTTGCAATCAATACAGAATCCATTTTTAACTCCTAGAATGATTTGTAGGAAAGTTTAATTGAATTTGAAACATTTTTAAATAGGTTTTTGGACGCTTGAATCTGACAAAATCCGACAAATTCTTATCTTTTTTATGTCTTTTTTTTGCAAGGGACAGAGCTATAATAGAAAGAAAGGAGTTATATATAGATGAAAAAGATTTTATGTGCAGGTCTTGTTTTGATGGCAGGACTTTCATTTGCATTTTCACAGGATGCCGCAACCGCAAAACTTGAAAAAGTCGAGGCTGTTGTTGCGACTGACATTCAGATTCCGGGTGAGAAAAAGATTTCGCGAATCTTCATTGTTGGTGATTCGACCGCATCCCCGTTCAACGATCCGTATTATATTCCGCGATTCGGCTTCGGTACAAAAGTTCAGGACTATCTCAATCCAAAAAAGGCCGCTGTCGTTAATCTGGCAGTAAGCGGACGTTCTTCAAAGAACTTTATCACTGATTCCGGTTCAGGTAAAAATTATACCTTATTGAAGGAAAATATTCGTAAAGGCGATTATCTTTTGATTGCTTTTGGTCATAATGATGAAAAACTTGAGGACGAGCGTTACACAAATCCGAACGGAAACAAGGACGAAGCCGGCTCATTCCAGAATTCACTTTATGAAAATTACGTCAAACTTGCTCAGGACGCTAGAGCCGTTCCAGTTCTCGTGACTCCGATTGTCCGCCTCAATAAAGACGGCAAATACGAAGGAAATTCTGTTCACGTCACAAACGGAGACGAAAAATTCCCTGGCGGAGATTATCCAAAGGCAATCCGAGATTTGGGTGCAGAAATTAAGGTCACAGTCGTTGACCAGACTGAGAATACAAAGGCACTTTACGAGAAAATTGGTGGTGAAGCAAAAAAATTCCATGCTCAGACTGGCTCAAAGGAAGGCTCACTTGATACAACTCACTTGAACGCTTACGGTGCTTCTGTTATCGCAAAAATGCTCGTCGAGGATCTGGCAAAAAAGGACAAGGCTTTCAAAAAATTGACCAAAAAATCTGCTGAACCAAAATATGACCTCGAAGCTCTCAAAAATCCAGATTTCGTTGAGCCTGGTTACGGAGCTCCTGCAATGAAAAGCACAAACTTCGACACAAAAGATCCGTGGTGGGGTAGTGCGTTCGGAAACATCGGTGGAGCTTCAAAAGCCGCAAATCCTGATTTGAACGAAATTGAAGAAACTGCGAACGGCGTAATCATGCATTCGGGAATGAAGGACGGAAGCAAAGATTCTGGAAAAATCGCCAGCAGCGAGGACGGACTTTTGTTCTACTTCCAGAAGTTGCCGGTCGAAAAAGATTTCACTCTCAAAGCAACGGCAAAAATTCTTTACATCAAATCAAATAATCAGGTTTCATTCGGACTTATGGCCCGCGACAATGTGATTATTGATGACAGCATCGGTGGCATGAACAGCAATTATGCGGCTGCAGGAGCTGTAAAAATCAAGAATGAGAACTGGTCTGCTGGTTTTGCCCGAATCGACACAGTTTTGAACGAAAATCCTCACGCTGTTGAAGCTCTTCCAGCAAAAGATACAATGGTTGCGCTTTCAATCACTAAAAAAGGCGATGAATTCACTGTTCAGTACGGAAAAGAAGAGCCGGTTACATACATAGTCAAGCTCAATGAGTACGACAAAGAAAATCAGTATGTCGGTTTGTATACTTCCCGCTGCGTCTATATTGAATTCACGGATATTTCTTTGGATGTGAAATAATTGAAATAGCCCTCAAATTTTGATATAATCTTTTCGTTTGTGTAAAAATTCGCAAACAAATCCAATTTGGGGGCTTTTATGAAGGTCGTTGTTATCGGCGCTCAGTGGGGCGACGAAGGAAAAGGAAAGATTGTTGATTATTTGGCAGAAGATGCTAAATATGTCGTTCGTTATGCAGGCGGTCCGAACGCTGGCCACACAATCGTAGTAGATGGCAAGCAGTTTGCTCTTCATCAGGTTCCGTCTGGAATTTTGTATCCGAACAAATCAGTTTTCCTCGGTGCCGGCATGGTAATCGACCCGGAGGCACTTTTCAACGAGCTTCAGATGCTCAAAGACAACGGAATTGACTGGGAAGGCCGCGTTTTTATTTCTGACCGCGCACACATCATTCTTCCTGGCTACCGACAGATGGACAAAGACCGTGATGCAGCCCGCAAACGCCCAATCGGTACAACAGGCCGCGGAATCGGTATCGCATATTCAGAAAAAGCACACCGCGACGGTCTCCGTCTTGCAGATTTGGACTGGCCGGAGAAAATGGCAGAGTTCGACGGTGAAAACCTCGCTTACCTCAACAAATACAAAGACAAGCTCATCGAAATGCGCGTTGATTTGACTTCAAAGATGTTCGAGTACAAAAACGAAAACATCCTTTTTGAAGGCGCACAGGGCGCAATGCTCGACATCGATTCTGGAACATATCCGTATGTTTCTTCTGGAGCTTCTTGCTCGGCTGGTGCTGCAACTGGTTGTGGAATCGGCCCAAAAGACCTGGACAAAATCCTCGGCGTTTTCAAAGCATATCAGACACGAGTCGGAAACGGCCCGATGCCAACAGAGTTCAACAACGAAAGCGAAGGCGAGCTTTGTGAATATGTCCGCAAAACTGGCCGTGAATATGGCGTAACAACTGGTCGTGCCCGCCGATGTGGTTATCTTGACCTCGTAGCACTCCGCTATGCTTGTATCACAAACTCAATCGATTCACTCGTTCTCACACACCTCGACATTTACGACACATTCGACGAAATCGAAGCTTGTATCGCTTATGAAATCGACGGCAAAGTTGTTACAGACTTCCCGGCAAGTGTTCCTGCAATGGAAAAAGCAAAGCCAGTTCTCAAAAAGTTCAAGGGCTGGAAGGCAAGCCTCAAAGAGTGCCGCTCATACGAAGATTTGCCAAAAGCAGCACGCGATTATGTTGAGTTCATCGAAGATTACACAAAGACTGAAGTAGGAATCATTTCTGTAGGCTACGAGCGAGACGAGACATTCATCCGAAATAATCCGTGGAAAAATAAATAAACTTCTAAAGTAATGAAGTCCACCCCAAAGCTGGGGTGGATTTTTTTATTCTACATAGTATTTGCTAACTTCCGCAAATCTAGGGAGTACGATTTCTACATATCCATGCTGTGGTGAAGCCCCTGCCAGATTTTTTCTGTAGACAAAATCATCGAGCAGATCATCGAATTTAAGAAGTATTTTTTCCAAAGGAAGCGAATCTCTATAATCGAAATACAAAAGTCCGAGAGCCTGAAAAGCAAAAGCATAGCCCTTCGTGGTTTTTGAGAGTTTTTTTGACATATCAAGGTCAGTTTCAAAAACTTTCTGATAAGTTTTTGTGATTTGTGCGAGACTCAAAGGCTCAAGCTTGATTTTTGGTGTTCGAAGCAGGAAAGTAAGTGCAGGGTCGTTTTGAATCGAATAAATATCAAGTTCATAACGAGAAATAATTTCATTTGGTGATTTTCCGAATGACAGCGTGAAAGGATTGTTCTTTGCCATGTAATTAGACTCCTAAAAAATGTTTCATAATTATGATAAATATTCATAAACATTCATAAACATTCATAATTTGCTTATTTTTTTCATAATTGTTCATAATTTGCAAGCGTTTTTTTTGTCGACTAACATTTCCAAATTGCCGAAAATATTAATATGTATTTAAGTAAGTTTGTTTTTTGTGTCTTTGCTTTGTCGGCAATTTTTAATATTTCCTGTTCAAAAAAAGATGTGATTGTTGAAGAAGAGCCGGAGCCGGAGCCTGTCGAGTCGTTTGTAAGTGGTAAGATTTTGAGTAAAAAAGCCGGACTTTGCCTTTTCGGACGTGATGAACAAATGCATTCGGTGATAAAACTTTCATGTGGCGATGACATTTCCGTGCTTGAAATTGACGGCGTGATTGATACGAAATTTGTTCCAGATCCAGATTCTGTTGCCGCAGCAGGGAATATTGCTTCTTCTGATACTGCAAAAACTGAAAACGAGGAAAATATTCCGGAACCTGTTATCAGCGGAACTGAATATGTCCATGTCGTTCACGAGAATATGGATTTTTGGCTTGAAAACACAGTGTTTGCTTTGAATTGTGAAAATGCCGTTGCGATTGAAAAAACTTTCTTGTATTCGGATTCGACTTTGACGCAAAAAATTGACAGTCCGCAGAATCCGCTGAAATTTGCCACGCGAATTGCAAAATCTCTGGAAGAAACGGAAGACGGACTTGCGACAGAGAATCCTGATTCGGTAAAAGTTTTTTATTATGATACCAAAGAAAAATCTGTCCGCGAGGCTTATGTACTGGCTTCTTCAATAAGTGCAAGAAAAGATGACGTTGTGGTGAGCCAGATTGCCGAAGAACTCAAAGTGACCAAGCGAGCCGTTCCACGCAACGAACTTTTTGCCCGCGCCGCAAAATATAAACCATGTAAGAAAGTCCTCGCTGCTCTTAATGCCCAGAAAGAAGAAAAAAAGACGTACAGTTATCAGCAGGTCTTGAAGTCTGTGCAGAAAATGTCCTTTGGCGTGAATGTGGATGAATTGATGACCGTGGACCAGTCGAAGGATCCGTTTAAGTAAGAGCTAATTTTCCGAAAACCAATCCAACAGTCGGGAAAGGATTATGTTTTGTGTAAGCAAAACGTTTTGTCATAGGAAGTACATCTAATCTAAACCAGCTTAGTTTAGATTTCAGACCAGACTGGTCTATGTTTCAGACCAAGCTGGTCTATGTTTCAGACCAGACTAGTCTGAAATGCATCATCGAGAATGTTTATAGACTATTATAGCAATAAATGCCTCGATTTGCTTTGGGGAAGTGCAGTGACATGCAGGTGTTGATGTGAAAAGCGAGATTAAGAACGAAATTATGGAACTGCTGGCACGGCTGTAGGAGAGAAATTTTTTGTTATGCTGTTTCTTTTATCGATTGTATGGAGCATGACTTTATAAACTCTGGTGCGAAATCCAAACCATTAGTCCAAGTAATTGTATGTAATTGAATAGAAAAATCTTGAAATAATTTCTTGTTTGACAATGCTTTTATAATTGGACGGTTATCATTGAAAATTGTATGCTCTAGATCAACAATATGAGTGCTCCCGTCATTAAAATGAACTTTTATTTTGTAGTCACCGTAATATTTGGCTGATTCGATATGCAACATAAGATTCTCCTAGATTAGTGGTGGAACTTTATTAAAAGTACCCTCCTTATTCAATAAATCCCAGTTGTCCATCAGTTCTTTTTGATGTTGGGAAGCCCACTATATTACAAAACCTGTAATTCTTGGGGGGAGTGAACCTGCCAGTTTAGATAGTGTCGCAATTTCAAAGGATGCTTCTGCACCGTTATATTCTGCATGAAAATGAGGCGGTAGGTGGTCATTGAAATACATTGAAATTGTGATACCCAAAAATCGGCTTATTTCTGGCATTTTATTTCTCCCAATACTGATTATTATACCAGCTTTTTAATAAAAATCTAGGAAATTATGGAACTGCTGGCACGGCTGTAAAAATCCCCTCATTACAAATCACCTTCTTTTCTATTATAATACCCTCAAATGAATCCTGAACTTTCCTCATTGCCAATTTTTTCCTATCTTGACCAGATTTGTGACTCGCTGAAATCATCTGAATCGCGTTTTCTCGTTCTTACCGCTGAAACTGCTGCGGGAAAATCTACTGCCGTGCCGCTTGCTTTGCTGGAACATTTTGACGGCAAGATTTTGATGCTTGAACCTCGTCGGCTTGCGGCAAGTGCGATTGCGGACAGGCTTTCGGATTTGCTGGGCGAGGAAACTGGCGGAACGGTGGGCTACAGGCTTCATCTTGATTCTAAGGTTTCGGCTCGGACCCGGCTTGAAGTGATTACAGAGGCGATTTTGACACGCCGATTGCAGGCTGATCCGCTTTTGGAAGATGTGAATGTGATTGTTCTGGATGAGTTTCATGAGCGTTCGATTCATTCTGATTTGGCACTTGCTTTCTTAAAAGAGACGATGCAATTTCGCGATGATTTGTTTGTAATCGTGATGAGTGCGACAATAGACTACCGCTCGATAGCGGAATATTTGGGGAGTAAGGAAAATCCAGCCCCTGTCATGCAGATTCCTGGCCGCCAATTCCCAGTTGAGATTGAATACAAGCCGAATCTGAGCGTTACGGGTGCGATTTTTGAAGAATTAAAAAAAGGTCCCCCACAAGGATGTGGGGAAAAAGCAGAGAGAGAAAATTCTGTTTGCCGTGAGGTGAACAGAATTTTCTCGTCAGAATCGAATCGACAGGATGTCGGTTCGATTCTAGCGTTCTTGCCGGGCATTTATGAGATCCGAAAAACAAAATCTGAGCTTGAAGAAAAACTAACATCCGATAGTTCTATTGAAATCTTGATTCTTCACAGTTCCGTGTCCTTGAGTGAGCAGCGTAAGATTCTTCGGCCATGTAGTGCGGCTTTTCCTCGCCGTGTGATTCTTTCTTCGGCGATTGCGGAAACATCTCTTACGGTTCCTGGCGTTAGGATTGTCGTGGATTCTGGACTTTGCCGTGTGAACAAAATGAATGTCGCGCTTGGAATGGAACATCTTGTGACTGAGAACGAAAGTCTTTTCAGTGCTCAGCAGCGTGCTGGTCGTGCTGGCCGAGTTGCCGCGGGAAGATGTGTCCGATTGTGGGGCGAGCATGATGTTCGATTGGAACAGAATCAGCCTGAAATCTTGCGTGCCGATTTAACTCAGCTTGTGCTTGAATGTGCTGAATGGGGAGCGGGCCAAATCGACAAACTTGACTGGCTTACTCCGCCGAGTGAATCTGCATGGAACGCCGCTAAATTTTTGCTCGAAAATCTTGATTGTCTGGAAACTCACGAAGATTCAAGTGGCGCAAAATCAACGAAAATCACTGAAAAAGGAAAGGCTGTTTTGAAGCTTGGTCTGCATCCCCGGCTTGCGTGTGTGGCTCTTGCGGGGGGTGCGGAAGCTGTTCTTCCATTTTCAGAATACGCCGATGCAAGCCCGGAACGACAGAAAATTTTCGTGAATGATTTGAAAAGACGACTGAAGGGATTAAATGCCCAAAATCAAACGTTTGTACTTCAAAATTTGCCGCCAGTTCTTGCGGGGTATCCAGACAGGCTTGCCCGAATTTCCCCGGAAACACAGCCGAACGCTGACCGTGCTGAATATCAGTTTCCGAGCGGACGAAAGGCCTGGCTTAGTCGGGAACTGCTTTCTCAGGCGCGAATTCCATCTTTTCCGGCCTGGCTTGTTGCGCCCGAAGTTGATGCGGGTGAGCGGACTGGAAAAATCTATTCTTTTGAAGCACTGTCGGAAAATCAGGCGGAAGAATTCTTGAAGAATCATGCGAAGTCTGAAATCAGAACGGAATTTATCGGACTAACGAATGGAAGCGATTTCAAAAATCTTTCGGTTCAGAAAAAAGAAATTTTGGCTTACGGTGCGATTATCCTTAAAGAAAAGAAACTTCCGACCGGGAGCGATGACTTTGCGTTGGCACTTTGTGACTTGGTGAGCAAAAAAGGTTTGGATCCTCTACCACTCGATAGTAAAATTGCAGATTTCTTGCTCAGAACCGAGTTTTATATAAAAAATCAGCCACAAAATCCTCATTCTGAACAAGTTTCGGCTTCTGAATTACAAAAAAAATTTGATTCTCTGGCTCAAAATGCAAAAGAATGGCTACAACCGTTCGTTATGTCACAAAAAATCAACGCTCAGGATATTTATGACGCGCTTTACTGGTATCTTGATGGAAGTGAAATCGATTTAAAAGTTCCCCTGCAGCTCACTCTGGCTAACGGACGGAAGCGTAAAATCAAGTATGAAAAGAAAGCGGACGGAAAGATACAGCCCGCACTGGAAATAATAATCCAGCAGATTTTCGGCTGCTTTGAGACCCCGAAGATTTTGGGGACGCCGGTTCTGCTCAAGCTCCTTTCTCCTGCAAGCCGCCCACTTCAAATCACCGATGACCTTGAGCATTTCTGGAACGGCGCATGGATTGAAATCTGCAAGGAAATGAAGGGTCGCTACCCCAAGCACAACTGGGATTACAGGAAGAACGAGGGGGATTAAAAAAACTTGATTCCTACATAATTATGTGTTACATTGTATGTATAAAGTATTCAATTTGGAGGTTTTTTATGGCAACAGTTAGTATTAGAATGGATGACAGCACAAAGACAGCATTCGAGGGGTTTTGTGATTCAATAGGACTTACCATCTCTGCATTTTTTAATATGACGGCAAAAGTTGCACTCCGAGAGAATCGCATTCCGTTTGAGGTAAAAGCCGACCCGTTCTGGAGCGAAGAGAATCAGGCAAGGCTTGCACTTTCTTTGGAACATGCAAAGCAAGGAAAACTTACTCAGCACGAAATCAGCGAGGTTGATTAATGAATAAACTTTGGACTGATGAAGCATGGGAAGACTTTTTGATTCTTCATTCTGATAAAAAGCTCTTAAAAAAATTGAATGCCATTTTAAATGATATCGACAGGAATGAATATGACGGAATCGGAAAACCTGAACCATTAAAAGATAATTTGTCGGGCTACTGGAGCCGCAGGATTGACGACTATAACCGCATTGTTTACAGAATCGTTGAAGAGAATGGGAAAAAATTCGTTGAAATTCTACAGTGCGGCGGACATTACGATAAGTAATCTATATTATAATGAGCCGTGTGTGCTGTCGGTGTAGTAAATTAATATGTTGGCACAATTATTCATTCAAAATTTGACAACGAAAAGAATGAATATTTCTAGAACTATTTGAAAAGGATTTATCTGACGATTACATCTTTCCATAGTCTTGATTCATTGGAGACTGCATAATCGATGCAGATTTATTATTACCAATCTTCATATGGCAAAATCTCAACGTACAAATCGCTAAACTTACAATATGTATTCAATGTATATTTTTTACCACTCTTAGATTCAATCTTTAAAAGATCAACAAGACTCCAATCGAGTTCTGCTTTTGACTTTTTCTTTTCCCCATTTTTAAGGAAGCATGTCATATAGACAGCAAAGCGATCTTCACTTTGTTCTTTTGAATCGAGAGAAAATGAAAATGCATCTGCGTTGGCAGATGTTTTTGAATATTTTGGCATTCTGATTTTTATTCTAAAAGTATCGTCATTTCCAGATTTATTTATCAATACCATATAATCATCTGCTTCAGAAATTAATCCATATTCTTGTGAGAATAAAACCGATCCAATGATAAGAAATAAAAAGATAATAAATTTTTTCATAGAAGATTTCTCCAATGTTTTACGTTCACCAAATCTTTTAGTATGAATTTGAAATGAATTCAAATATTTTATATTTGTTTAAATAGATACACTATATTTGATTTTAAAGCAATAAGTAGAATTTCAAATATTTAAGATTGTAAAAATAAATGAAAAAATATCGCATATTTATAATATGGAGTCTTTGGCAATCCGAGAGATTTTTGCTAACAATCTTCGTTATTTCCGGAAAAATCATAATCCACCGTTTACGCAGGAAAAACTTTCTGAATTGGTTGGGAAAAACCAAAATTACATAGGGTTAATAGAGAAAGGAAAAAGTTCTCCACCTTTGGAGATGATTGCTTTGATTGCTCAAAAATTGGAAATAAAGCCAAGTTTTTTGCTTGAAGAAAATGCATCAATTGAAAATTTAAAAAGTTTCAGCAAAGAAGAGTTAATAACAGAATTATCTGCAAATATTGTAGAAAATTTACAAAGTGTTATTTCAGCAGAAATTCGTAATGCCTTAAAATAATCCCCCTCCCCGCACCAGGGTATGTAGCCCCGAAGTTGCCAGCTTGCTGGCAATGAGCGTGAGCGAAGGGCGTAACACCCGACCCCGAAGGAGCGGTGCGACTGAGTGGGTGGCGCCCTTGAAAAATTTGAGCAGCTCAACACTTAGTGCTATAATTTTCCTCAAGTAAAAATAGATTTTCGGGGGGCAATATATGAAAATCGTTATTATCGGTGCCGGTGCAATGGGATGCCTTTACGGAGCGTATCTCAGCCGCAATCATGAAGTCATCATGCTTGACAGTTTTGACAAGCAGGTTGAAGCAATCAATCAGAACGGAATAACAGTCCTTGAGGAAGACGGCATGGAAGAAAATTTCAAGAACGTAAAGGCCTGCATTTCCGGCGAATACAAGGAAGCTGCGGATCTGGTCGTCGTTTTCGTAAAGTCAACCTTCACTGAAGACGCTCTTCGTGACAATAAAAAACTTTTTGGCGATAAAACCCTCGTAATGACACTTCAGAACGGTGCCGGAAATGACCGCAAAATCGCAAAATATGTCAACAAAAAGAACATCATCATCGGAACAAGCAAGCACAATTCCGTAAACATGGGCGGCGGAAAAGTTCGGCACAGCGGAAGCGGCGAAACAACAATCGGAAGCAATCTGGAAAATAACAAGAACCTCGACAAAATCCAGGGAATTCTCGAAGAATGTGGATTCAAAGTCGAAAAGACAAACGACATTCAGCGGGTAATCTGGAGCAAGCTTTTTGTAAACCTTTCGATAAACACATTCACGGCAATCACACGAGCACCAATCGGCTCAATGATAGAAAACAAATACGCTTGGGACTTTGCCGAAAAAATGATTTGTGAGGCGGTAGATGTTGCAGAAGCCGACGGAACTCATTTTTCATACCGCGAAGTGCTTAATATGGTTCATCATGTCTGCGAGGATGCGGGAAAAGGCTATTCTTCAATGAGTCAGGATGTAATGAACTGCCGTCTCACCGAAATCGACGCAATCAACGGCGCAATCGTAGAGCAGGCAAAACTTTACAACGTAAAAGTGCATTACAATTCGCTGATAGTGGATTTGATTCACGCAATCGAAGGCGCGTATCAGTATCACAAGGAAGGAAAGTAATAAAAAAGAGGGGAAAATCTTCCCCTCTGCTGGCTCCTAGTGAATAATTCCCTTTTCTTTGTAGTATTTCGTTGCTCCGTCGTGGAGTGGGAGCCCTGCGATGTCAACTACTGCTGCTTCTGGTGTGAGGCCTTTGAGGTTTTTCTGTGCCTGACCAAGCTCGTCGATGTGCTCCCAGAGAGTTTTTGTAAGCTGATAAACGGTTTCTTCGTCGAGGCTTGTTGAAGTGAACATAACCATTTTGATTGCCGAAGTCTGAATGTCAGCATCCTGTCCCGGATAAGTTCCTGCTGGAATCGTGAATTTTGCGTACCACGGATATTTTTTCTGCAAAGATGCGATTACATCATCATTGATGTTTACAAGATGGCATCCTGCTGAACAAGCTTGGCTCACAGCCGCTGCCGGAGCACCGCTCATAATCCATGCGCCGTCGATTGTTCCGTTCTGGAGCATGTCTGCCGCATCACCGAATGCGATATATTCTGCCTGAATGTCGTTCGGGTAGTTAATTCCTGCGGCGGTAAAGTGATTTTTGCACTCGCCCTCAACTGAAGAGCCTGCTGCCGCTACTGCAAAATGCTTTCCTTTTACATCTGCAACCTGTTCGATTCCAGATTTTTTTGTTGCGACGACCTGATTCGGGTTGAAGTAGAGGCCTGCGATTACGCGCAAGTCTTTGTTTGCGTTTCCTTTGAAGCTGTCAGTGCCGTTGAAACTCTGGTAGCAGTTTGAAGAAATTGCGATTGAAACCTGTGATTCGCCATCCGCAATCTGGTTCAAGTTGTCGATTCCGCCGTTTGATGCCTGACTTGATGCGCTCACGAAATCAATCTGTGTGTCCCAAAGGTTTGTGATTGCAGCTCCGACTGCATAAAGTGCGCCAGAAGCTCCCGCTGTCGGGAATTTGATTGTGACTTTTGCGTGCTCACCAGCTGGAGCGGCTTTCTTTTCGTTGCAACCAGCGAGAGAAAGTGCCAAGACCGTGCCGGCAAGGGCAGCCAAGATTTGTGTTGTTCTTTTCATTTTGAACTCCTTTTATAATTTTTTATCAATTGATATGCAATAACAGCGGCAAGAATCCCGAATCCTATCAAATCCGTGGTGATTCCTGCGTACAAAAGCAGCGGTGCTACGACCAGAAGTGCGGCCCGTTCAATCCAGCTTGATTTTCGCAAGAACCATCCTTCAAGCGCGCCAACGAGTGTGACTGTTCCCACTGCTGCCGTAAGGCTTGCCCAGAGACTCTGGGCGAAAGTATAATCTGAACTTGCTCCGATTAAGAGAACCGGATTTCCGAGGAAGAAGAAGGGAATCAAAAAACCGATTAAGCCGAGCCGAACGGCGAGAAGACCTGTCTTTAGCTGGTTAGAGCCTGCGATTCCCGAAGCAACATAGCAGCTGATTGCGACTGGCGGCGTGATGTTTGAAAGACATGCGTAAATCAGGCAGAACATGTGAGCCGGAAGTGGTGCGATTCCAACTTTGATTAAGACCGGAACAGCGACCGCCTGAACGATGACATAAGCCGCAACTCCCGGAACTCCCATTCCAAGGATAATCGACATGAGCATTACCAGAAAGCCCGTGAGATAAATCGAATTGCTAGGAACAACGTTCAAAATCAGGTAGCCCATGTTGAGGCCGAGACTTGTGAGTGTTACTGTTCCGATGATTACACCGATTATCACGCAGGAAATTCCGACACCGATTGCGCTTCTTGCTCCTTCAACACAGGCAGCGAGGATTTTGTCTGGGGGCATGCGGGTTTCTTTTCGGAGCCAGCTTGCTCCAATCGTCACGAAGATTGAAATTACGGCGGCGAGCAGGGGCGTGAATCCTTTGCACATCAGAGCAATCAAAATCACGAGCGGAAGAACGAGATGGCCCTGTTCCTTAACGACTTTGAGTGCGTTCGGAATGTTTTCTTTTGAAATGCCCGAAAGCCCGAGTCGTTTTGCCTCAAAATGAACCGCAACCAGAAGCCCCAGATAATAAAGAAAAGCCGGAAGAATCGAAGCAATCATGACCGTGGTGTAGCTAAGATTCAAAAATTCCGCCATAACAAAGCCGACTGCACCCATAATCGGAGGACAAAACTGCCCGCCAGTGGAAGCCGTTGCCTCGACTGCGGCGGCAAATTCCTTTTTGTAGCCGGTTTGTTTCATCAGCGGGATTGTGATTGTGCCTGTTGTGGCGACATTTGCCACGGCCGAACCGTTAATCATTCCCATGAGGGCCGAAGCAAGAACCGCAACTTTTGCAGGTCCGCCCGGAGTCTGGCCAACCAGAGTGAGCGAAAAGTCATTGATGAATTTTGAAAAACCCGAATATTTTAAGAATGCGCCGAAAACCACAAACAAAAAGATGTAAGTGGCCGAAACGCTGATACCGGTTCCCAAAACGCCCTGAGTTCCCCAGAACTGAGTGATAAGAACCCGTTTGAGCGTGAATCCGTTATGCCCGAGCTGACCGGGAATAAATTTTCCGAAGAAATTGTATGCAAGGAAAACTGCCGCAAGAATCGCAAGGTTTGGGGAAGTGCGTCGGGAAGCCTCAAAAACAACAAGAATCGCCGCCGCCGCAATCCAAATCTCATATTTATTTATTCGACCGCCGTTTCGGGCAATCTCTGTGTAGTTCGTGATAAGATAGCCGAAAGTAAAAATCGCAAGACCAATCAGAATCAAATCAACAATCGGAGGAAATTTTCGCGCCCTCTTCTGCTTTTTAAAAGAAGGATAAAGCAAAAAAGTGAAAGCAAGCAAAAAAATACAGTGAAAAGCACGCAGGTTAATCGCGCTGATAACACCAAAAGTGCTGAACCAGAGTTGGAAAGCCGTCCAAGCGCACAAAAGCACGGTGATTGCAATTCCAGCCGGCCCAGAATATGTCCGCAATCGGGATTCAGAGTCTTTTTCTTCAAGAAGGGCCTGTGCTTTGACTTCTTCGTCAGTCTGTTTGATTGTGTCGTTGATTTCGTTTTCTGCCATTTTGTTTCTCTAAACAGGGGCATTCTAGCAGATTTGAATAGAAAAGAGAATCGGGCAAAATTGAGAAGATGCTTGATATTTTGTCGTCTGTGCACGATAAAATATTGTTAAATTTATCGTCTGTACACGATGAATTTAGCTTGATTTTGTCGTCTTCACACGATAAAATCAAGTTATAGAGAGGCGCATCTATGAATCATAATTTGCTAAAAGAAGTCATTTTTGATCAGGTAGATTTTATTAAAAAGTCAAAAATCATAAAAAGAGATTACACCTTTGAAAAGAACGCAAACTATATTCTGGTCGGTTTGAGACGAGCTGGCAAATCCACGCTTTTGTACGGAATTGCAAAAGAACTTGTCGCAGAAGGATGTGACTGGTCGCAGATTATTTATATCAATTTTGAGGACGATCGTTTGCTTGGATTCTCCGTATCTGACTTCAACGACATTGTTGCGGTTGCCCACGAACTGAACGATTCAAAAGAAGTTTACTATTTTTTCGATGAAATTCAGCTTATTGACGGCTGGGAACATTTTGCACGCAGAATGGCAGACCAGAAAAAGCGGGTTTATATTACTGGAAGTAACGCAAAAATGCTGAGTTCAGAGATGGCGAGCACTTTGGGCGGAAGGTATATCCCAAAAATGATTATGCCTTTTTCTCTGGGCGAACTATTGGATTACAAAAATATTCCACACGATGAAAGAGCAATGCTCACGACCTCAGAAGCTGCAAAAATCAGAAGAGCCTGTCAGGAATATATCGCGTACGGAGGCTTGCCAGAAGCACAACTTTTTACGAATAAAAGAGAATATATCAAAACAGTCTATGAAAAAGTCCTTTTGGGAGACATCATAGAGCGGGAAGATGTAAAAAACAAGCTTGCTCTCCGTTTGATGATTAAAAAAATCGCCGAAACCGTTATGAGCGAAATATCATTCAACACGCTTGCAGGAAATGTAAAGGCCTCGGGAACAAAAACATCGACAGATTCCATGATTGAATATTCGTCTTACGCACAGAACGCATACCTTGTGTTTAGAACAAGCAATTATGTCTCAAAATTTGCCGAAAAAGAAAGCGTTCCAAGATTCTATTTTTACGACAACGGTCTGCTCTCGCTTTTTCTAGTAAATAAGAAATCAGCCCTTCTGGAAAATGCCGTCGCCGTATATCTCAAACGAAAGTTCGAAGAAGAATTTTTCTATTTCAAATCAAAACAGACCGGAATCGACATAGATTTCTATCTCCCAGAGCAGAAAACTGCCATTCAAGTGGCTTACGAGCTTGGAGACGCAGAAGAGCGGGAGACACGAAGCCTCTTCCAGCTTGCGGAGAAAAGCGAAGAGACTCAAAGACTCATCATTGTCACGAATGAGGAAGAACGAACAATTACGAAAGATGAGCTTATGATTGAAGTTGTGCCGATTCATAAATTTTTGCTGGGGGCGCATGTGTAAATTTGATATTCGACCTAAGAGAATATTTCGGAGAGACTCCTTAACAGTCGCCTAGGAGAGACCTTTAAACATAGCTCGGAGACACACACTCTCCGAGCTAGGAGAACGCGCAAGCGTTGCTGGGAGAGAGTGTTGGGGAAGGAAATTCGTGAGACGGATTGTTTTTTCTCAATTTTCAATTATCTGAATAATTTTTAACAGTTTTTTTTCTTTATTTTTATTGAAGGCCTAGATTTCATCAATTTTGTATTATAATGGGCTGAAAATCAAACTTCAAATTCTCTATGAATCGTGTCCGTAATTGCAGAAATCAGTTTTGATTCAAGTATATGCTTTGAAAAATCTACTGAAATTGTGTTTTCGGTTAGATTTTTAGGTTCAAAAAGAGCAATGAGATTCCAGAAAGTTTTGAAAATTCATTAATTCGCACGGCATAGAACAAGCAGGAAGAGGAATGGTATTTTTCTGTTGTGGATGTTGTCGGTGTGCTGACGGATGCTAAAGATTATCAGATAGCGAGAAATTATTGGAAGGTTTTAAAAAAACGGCTGAAAGATGAAGGCGCTGAACCGGTTACAAATTGTAACCAGTTGAAATTAAAATCTGCTGATGAAAAAAAGCCGCCCAACTGGACGACCTTTGGAAGAAAAAAGGTAGGGAGCGTTAAGAAAACTTGCGAGGCAAGTTTTTAGCGATTTCTACGCCATCTTAAGCGCTCCCTTTCGCAATTTTTCAAGTACGGCATTTATCGTAACCCGATTAGTTAAACCGTTTTGCTCAAGCCAAATCAAATTTTCTTTGTCGAAAAGATTGTAAATCATTTGGAAGGCTTTTCGTAGACTGCGAGGGTAAAATTCTTTTGCCTGCTCAGAAGTTACTTCTGGAATATCCGATAAATCAATCGGGCGATTCTGTAATTCAGCTATTCTTTCTGGACTCATAACAGTCATTTAGAAAATTATAACACTAGTTTTGACTTTCGCCAACTTTTTCATAAAAAAATCCACCCCAAAGCTGGAGTGGATTCGCTGTTTTACTATTTGCTCAGCAATTTATTCATTGCCTTAACGAACTCCATCGGGTCCTTAAGCTCGGCTCCGCTGACAAGCAATGCCTGGTCGAACAGAACTTCACTTACATCTGCGATGTAGCTTTCGTCGCTGCAAGATTCCAGCGTCTTGACGATTGCGTGGTCGCCGTTGATTTCGAGGATTGGCTTGATTCCAGGACCTGCCTGACCCATTGCACGCATCATGCGCTCCATCTGGATTCCCGGGTCGTTCTCGTCAACAACGATACATGAAGGGCTGTCAGAAAGGCGTTTTGAAAGAACTACGTCCTTTACGCGGTCGCCGAGTGCCTTCTTGATTTTTTCCTGAACAGGCTTGAAGGCTTCTTCCTTCTTCTTTGCCTCGTCCTTGTCAACTCCAAGCTCGTCGTCGCTTCCGGCGCGGTTAACTGCCTTGAGGTCGAATTCCTTGTATTTCATCAGGCTTGGAATTACGATGTCGTCGATTTCGTCTGCCATAATCAGGACTTCAAATCCCTTCTTTTTGTATGCTTCGAGAAGTGGTGAAGCGCGAAGGTTCTTTTCATCAGTACCTGTGATGTAGTAGATTGCCTTCTGCTCCGGCTTCATTCTCTGAACATAGTCAGCAAAGCTTGTCCAGTTGTCGTCGCCAGTGCCGGCTGCATCAGTGCTCTTGAAGGGAAATCTTGCTTAAATAATTTTTTGTGATAGAATTGAATTAATATGACAGATTGTATCAACAGTGTTATAGATGTGAAAGAATATAAGAATTTTTCTCTTGGTAAAAAATTGATAATAAATTATTTGTCAAATCTTCTTAATTGTGATGTTAAATTGCAAGAACAGCCTTTAAAAGATTTTTGCTGTTTTATAAGTATAGATATTCTAGAAAATATAAAGAGAAATGTTTATGTTTTAGACAAGAATAGAGTCGTTCTTGTATCTAAAGTTTATAATGAAAAAAAACAAATTGTAGGGGTCTTGCCAATTTTATTAGAAGGAACTCAAATAAGTTCTGTGCCAGAATCGTTATTGAATAAAATAGCTAATTCTTTAACAGGAAGTTTATCTGAAAGTTTCAAAGAAAGTTTTAAAGAACCAGAAAAATTCTTTACATCTCGCTTTCAGATAAAAACGATGTGGGATTGTATTGCGACAAGTTTATGTAATTTGAATAGATTCAGATATCTGATTGAGTATGTACAAAAACTTGCTTTATTGACTTTTGAGGATTCTTCTTTTTCCACGGGCTTTATCATGTCACAATCAATTTATGACTATGTATCTGAAAAACAACATAATCGGGGTGGAGTTTTATTTAATCTGAATACGGAACTTAACATTACAAAAGAAATTGAACCTAAACGGCGTTTTTGGTATCTAATAGATGGAATGTCTTCTTATTATTTATTTGACAATACTTTTACTGCAAAATGTATCTATACAATTCCAGAACAGAATTCTATAAAAAAGTTTTGGGATTCCTATTCCATGAAAACAATTTTGTGGGGAACTGATGTTGCATTTCGAACGACAAAAAATCATCAAATCTCAATTATAAATAAAAATGGTATAGAATTTTTTTATACGGAAGGAATTTGGAGACTTCGTGATTACAATCGAGTTATAAATGTTCTAAAGGAAAATACAAAACTAGAAGAAAATAAAATTGATGAATTACTTTATTTTGTTTTATATTGTTCTAATAACCGAAAAAGTACCATTATATGGTTACCTTGTAATTGTCAGGAAGAAGAATTAAAGAAAAGTCTTACAGTTCTAAACAAAATAACAAAAGAATCTATTTCATTGGGAATGACGGAGAATAGGAATTTTATATTACGCTTGTTAACAAGTGATGGTGTGACTATCTTGAATTCAGAAGGAGCTATAATATATTCTGGTTGTGTTGTAAATTTAAGTAAGCAAGAAACCGTTAGTGGTTTAACAGGTACAGGAGAAACTGCCGCAAGAATTCTTGCTGGTAATGGTATTGCTATAAAAACATCACAAGATGGAATTGTTAAAATTTTCATAAATAAAACAGATAAGCCGTATATTTTTTGAGTTTGAGGTATAATACTAACTTAATCATATAGGAGACATTTTATGGTAGCAATGGCACTCAGACAAAGAGCGATAAATTATATCGACACTTTAGACGATGAACAGACTCTCCGTGTTATTTCCTTTATAGAAACTATGCCTCGAAAAAATCAGCCTTTGCAAAATTCTAAGACACCAGAAGAGCGAGCAAAGGCCAAACAGGCATTAGATGAACTTTTTGCAATGAGCCGCCCAGCAAAACACGAAATCAGTCTAGATGGTCGAAAAGAAGTCGCCGAAGCACTTTGGAGAAAGTATGAAGGTCTTGATTGATACGAATATTTTGCTTGATGTAATTTTGCTACGAGAACCTCACCTTGAACTGTCTAAGAGAGTGTTGCAGTGTTGCCAGTCGTTTGTAGATGGCTATATTGCAATCCATACTTTCTCAAATATGTTTTATATTCTGCATGAAATTGAAGACTTTTCGATTGAAGATTGCAGAAATACATTCAACAAGCTGCTCTATGTGTTCGATGTAGCGGGATTGAATAAAAAAGATATGATTTCTGCCGTAAACAATGAGTCATTTTTAGACTTAGAAGATTCTATGCAACATCAGTCAGCCGTATCCTCAGAGATTGATTATATTGTCACACGGAATTGCAAAGATTTTGAAAAATCTGAGATTCCTGCTGTCACACCAGAGGAATTCTTGATTTTAGCTCATGCGGATAATGAATAATGATGTCGCGCTAAGGTGAAACAATGCGTTATCTTTTTTATTCATTGTTGGCGTTAATTACATTTATTCTGACTTTCACGATGCAGAATGTTCTCTTTTTGACAACAAATTCTCTCAATTTTTTGTATGAGGGAGTTTTTGCACTTTCATTGTATGCGGGATTGAGCCTTTTGTATTTTTCTATTCGATTTTTGGAGAATAAAAGAAATCTTAGGTTTAGTTTCTTGTTCATAAAGACTTTTTCGCCCGCTGTGATTTTTTCGGGTCTTGTTTTGTGTAATGTCAGCTTCAATTTTATCAGTGTTTTTTCGCTTATAACTTGCTTCCTTCTAGTTTTTGCGAGTCTTCTGATAATTTTGGGCGGTTTTCTCTTTAGTGCGGTTCAGCCTGAAAAATCAAAAATCTGCATGGATTCTTTTTCCGATATTTTCTCCGAGCGTGAAAAAGATGTTGCCGAATTGATTTTGCAGGGAAAGACTGCACAAGAGACTGCTGACCATCTTTTCATCTCACTTTCCACTGTAAAAACGCATATTCAGCATATTTATGAAAAGGCAAATGTTCACAATAGGGCGGAATTTGCACTCTGGTCGAAAAATCATTCTTTTAGATGATAGTGATTTTTGTAAAATCATCCGTTTGACCGATATTGAAAATCAAAAAATATGCTGATAATAGACTCGTATGAAAAATGTTAAAAAATTGCTTTCGGCTTTGCCGTTCGTGTTGGTCTTTATTCTGCTTGTCGGTTCCGTGTTTGTTGCAAAAACAATTTATTCAAAAAAGAACAATGAATATTTTGTGAACACAGCACCTACGGAAGACGGAAAGGTTTATTCAACCCGTGTTTTTAAGTCAATTTCGTCAATCATTGCGATAGATTTTGAAAATCATTCACGGAAGAAAGAAATCAGTTTAAATTTATTTTTCTATAACTCAGAAACGACTGAAATCAAATTCCAGAATTTTGAGTTTCCTTTTGGAAAAACAGTTTTTCATATTGAGGGAGAAAGTGTTCAGCCAGAAAGTTTTTGTCTGTATGATTTCGATGGAAGTGGCGACGAACTTCTTGTGCTCTTGAACGATCATGAAGCGATTAAGGACTTGGAATATTCTTATGATGAAAAAAGTCGAAAAATCTCTTTCAGAAGTGACATTAATCCGGAACAAAACGGAAAATTTCTCATAATGTATCACACGAAAGACGGTGCACTCCACACTTTTGGTAACCAGGGGAACGATGACAAGTTTTCGGAATTGCAATGGAACTGGCTTCACAGAACACAAAATGCCCCTGCGCAAGTTATGAAAAATCGAAGTGATGTGTCGGATAAAAAATTGAGCAAAGAAGTCGGATTTAAAATTGACCTTCCGAAAGGCGATGCGACTTTTATCTCAGAAACGATGGAAAACAATCAAAAAAGACTTTCCGTTTTTCGCTGGTATTATGATAAAGATTTGATGGTCGAATGTAAAAACTCGCCATTCTTACTTTCCTATGATGTGACTTGTGTGGGAAACATGGAAATCATTCAAATTAGCAAACATGAATTCGCCAGACAGAAAATCTCAGGAACAAAAACTGCCCCAGACGGAAGCACTTCGCCAGTCCAGCTTGTTGTCTATGATTGGGAAAAGAAAGGAACGAATTA
>Ga0310695_10001528_pt1 | contig 54364 bp, 47 predicted proteins | sample RumenRJG_04DNA_FD_203882 | JGI IMG/M metagenome (GOLD analysis project Ga0310695, IMG submission 203882) | Bovine rumen microbial communities from Lethbridge, Alberta, Canada - RJG_04 (v2) (version 2) | ecosystem: Host-associated > Mammals > Digestive system > Stomach > Rumen | place: Canada...
TCGATCCTGATGTCTGTACATATTTGTGAAGACAGTCATGCTCGAGGGCCGAAATGTTAAAAAATGAACTTTTCCCCTAAAAAATTTGCTTTTCTAACTTTCAAAACCTATATTTGCAACATGTTTTATAGGATTTCGGTGTTTCGAAATCATCCCTCGAGGTTGGTAGCTTCCTGCACCAACCTCTTTTCGTTATCCACCCTCACCAGCAGCCTGAAGTCGTATATAACATCCCCCTCCTGTCTGGACTGACAGGAGGAGTAAGGGTAGTTTGCTTGACCAATCAGTCCCCCCTCCTATTAGGAGGGGTTGGGGGAGGTCACAGGATCAAATTGGCAAGGTCATATCCCCCGAGCCAGCTTGATAACCAACAGCCATGGCAATTAGGTCCTCCTCAAATATCTAGTTTCGCCAAATTCTATTCCTAAAGTAACAATATGTATCCAATCTTTCCACAAATACGACAACTCTAATTCAACAAAAATGTATACCTTTGCACGACATTATATGCATATCGTTCGTAACACATATTCTAATCAACAGAAAAATTTAGAGAGATGAACCTAACTGATAAAAAAGTGTATTCCGCCCGTTGATGTCGATGGAGCGGTTTATTCCACAGTCATATTGTGATGCTTGTTTCACCTATCAAGCAACACTTCAGTGTGTTTATGGTTATGCCTACAATCATTCTGGTACCGGATACACTAAGTGGGGAACAGAGGATGGACTTGAGCATGGCGCTGCTTGTGCCAATTCATACCTTACTGTAACAGTTACAAATGGTGTTGTCACTTACGCTGGCCATGAAGGTGCTGATAAACCAGATGTTCCCTTGGAAAGTGTTTACATCCCGAATATTGAAAATCTTCGTCAAGGCGATGTAATAGAGTCTCCTACAGCTCATTGGGGTAGTAGTGATGGACGTAATGGTTATTACCATAAAGGAGGTGGTGTAGTTACTAATTGGAGTATGTCATGGCCAGGCCATCCTGCCCATTCCTAATACAGTATTCCCAAAAACATAATCTCATAACCGCCGCACCGCCAACGAAACCCGTTGGCGGTGCGGCATGTTTTTTCGCATACTTCTGTTACACCTGATGCTGATGCGACAGAAGCGACCTGCGTTGGGATGGAAGAAACCCTAAGGTGGACGAGGAGGCTTTCCGTCACCGAGCATTGATGCACACCCTCAAATTGGTTTGCCATGGTGCCCAAAAGAAGAACCGAGGTTTTCATAGATAAGACAATCCGCACACATTGTTGTTATACAGCGATGTGTGCGGAATCTTAAAACCGGACGAGATTGTTTTTCTATTTTTATCCACCTATAATGAACCTAAGTTTTTTGCATCGGAACAACAGGTCTGCAAAGACCAATGAAATAGTTACAATAGATGATAATACGATAAACCTTAACCATAATTCTGAGTCTTCAAATGGTCTCCAGAATAATGATATTGTTGTGTACATGACGGGGTAGTGAATAAGGTAATATACCATAGAATTAACCCCAATGTGAGATATTACAGGAATTCTTTTGTTCACAAAACGCTTGAAAATGTTATTGATTACAATACAACCAGACATGCCATATATGACCGCTAACATAAAATTGACTCCAGATGGGTTGTTTGCTCTAAAATCAATGCTTGCAGGAATGAAGTATTTTAGAACAAAGAGAATAAGTGAAAAGAGAAATATCGCTTTATTAAACTGTCTATCTTTGATGTAATATCCTAAGCTATAAACGGCTAAACCATGACACATATTACCCATATAAAAAGTGGGAATGTTCAAGACTGTATTGAGACCAGGCATATGCAAACCGAATGTCCAACCGTGATTTGTCATTAAGAATATCCCATATGCTGCACATGCGAAAGTCGCGGTTATTAGGAGGGGATGAACTTTGGTATATATGCAATTGAATGCTATTCTCGCAAAAAAAAGTGACAATAAAAACCAGGATGCACCAGTAGGCCAAATGATACAAGTACTGATGAGATTAAATATTTCAGCCTTGAGAAATGATGGGATGGTCAAGTTCTCTATATTCGTGAATTTTATTACGCAATCTAATACAAGTCCAATAAAAAGAAAAATGATAAAAGGTATTAGCAATCTTTTTACTGACTTTCTGAATAATTCTTTGATTGTTGACTTCTTATGCATCATGCCCGCCTTAAAGAAGAACCAAGACATAAAAAATGACAGTGTGGTACCTATCAAGTCTATTGGTAATGGTCTATAACCGCCACATGAAAAAGAAATGTGGTATATGTAAATCATATGTAAAATAAGGACACAACAAATATTGTCAAGATAAAAAGACCTTTGCTTCATATGTGTAAATAATTGTGCATAGACCATTATTCACACAAATGCGAAAAGGGTGCAAGCACTCTCATCGCATTATTTTTCCAATAAGTTTCCGAGACTCTTGGCAAAATGCAAAAATAACAGCTAATGCTTATGTTAATATGTCTGCGCTAAGCGCAATGAGTTATCTGTTTCTTAATCGAATTATTAGTGCAGTTCCTGCCGGTGAGCCATACCATATCTGCATGATTATTCCTGTTTTTAGCGGCTCCTTTGCAGATTCTTTCGCAAAGGTACTCAATTCTATTGAGAATCTGATTAATAGCAGACAGTTTTTGAGAAATGATGACCTCTCGGATTCATCTCAATCTGTTTAGATAGAGGTTTTATTTATCTATTTGTGTCAAAATATCCTACCTCTTTAGAGCAATTGGGAATGTCTTCACCGATTGGAAGATGCTACGAATGGTATTAAAAAGAAAAATTGATAAATACTACCTTGTATTTCAACAAACCCGTTCTGTATGATAATCTCAACATTGAGGAAGTGAAGACCACACGAAACCCGTTGGCGGTGCGATAGTTTTTATATCCTCGTAGCAACCCTCAAAATCGAATGCCAATCAGCATTGTCATTCCACAAAATGTATCCAGATTTTTGCGTAAACGGCAGGAAATCGTTACCTTTGTCATGCAAAAAAGGAATGGCCAATGCTGATTGTCTCCTGGCAACAATGCAATAACAAATCAGCTGGCACCATTCAGTAGCCCCGACAGTAATCAAGAAAGTGATATGATACAGCCAACAGCTATTGGGTCAATACCCTCGAGAAGCAATCTCGTGCAAGTCTTTCGTGCACTTGCCATCATAGCCGTTGTGATGATCCATACCTCTCCTCTTGGTTACGGACAGGTTTTTATCCGTCCTTTCATCAATTTTGCCGTAGCCACATTCCTCTTTCTTTCAGGCTATCTTACGAAAATAGAAAATGATGATTGGCCCCATTTCTATAAAAAGCGTATCCTCAGGGTCCTCATCCCTTATGTCGTTTGGACGGTTCTCTATACACTTGTCAGTCGCGATCTTGCCAAATTGCCATCTAATCTTTTGTTGGCAAAAGCCATAGTCCCGATGTACTATATCTTTGTGTATATCCAGTTTGTGCTCCTGACACCATTGTTAGGCAAACTTGCTTTGTCAAGATACCAGTTCTTGGGATGGTTTGTTGCCCCTATAGCCGTCCTTGTTTTCAAATATTATTGGATGCTGACAGGTCAGGAACTGAATCCTTATGTGTATATTATTTGGGATAAGTCTTGCCTTGGATGGTTTACTTTCTATTATTTAGGACTGCTTTTAGGAAATTGTATCATCTCAAGGCATTATTCCCTGAAAGTTCTTTTCCTGTTCTATTCTGTATCCATTGTGCTGCAGACGGCAGAAGGATACGGATGGCTATTGCTAGGTGAAACGAATTGTGGATCACAAATTAAACTGTCATCCTTCCTTTCAAGTACGCTTTTCCTGCTCATTGTCTATACCATTATGCAAAGAGGTCGGTATGATGTCAAGAGTAAATTTCTACGAATGCTTGGCGATTACTCATTCGGCATCTACCTATGTCATATCATGGTCATGAAGGTTTTGGCCTTCGTCCCGGCCTACAGTTCCTTGCCCTTCCCTATAACCTCAGCTATTGTCTTGCTGCTCAGTCTCGCTTTTTGCTATATAGGCGAAAAAGTTTGTGGCGGGAAGATAAGCAGGTGGCTGGGATTAAGATAAAGCTTCAATTTCCAGAACATACCATTATCATTCCTATGACCATTTCATATCTTTTCAGAGCATTAAAGAGTGTCTTCTCCGATTGGAAACTGTTGCGTATGCTTCTATGGCAGAAATTTTATGTTCAAGCATATCTCCCTCTCGTCATATCCAAAAGGCAGGCTCGCTATGTGGCAAAACTAAGGAAGAAAGACCATGTAAATGTGGTTTTCCTCCCGATGAATGTGGCAATGTGGAAATACCAGCATCTCTATGAGTTGTTGAAGAACGACAGTCGTTTCCAGGTTCATATCTTCCTTACTCCTTTTGCCGATTTCGCGAATTCACAACGCATAGAAGACGTACAGGCCATGCGTGCTTATTTTGATGAAAGGAAGATGGATTATGTGGATTGTGAGCCGGAGAAAGACAAACCGCTGGTGGATATTCGTAGTATGGTCGATCCTGATATTATCTTTTATACACAACCCTATGCGACTGCGTTTGAAGAGAATCGTAAGTTTACCCATTTCCTTGACAAGCTCCTTTGTTATGTTCCCTATGCATACCATCCAAGAACAGTTACTGCTTTTTACAAATGGCCTTTGCATCGTATTGCATGGAAATTGTATTATCCTACCGAATATAATAAATTATATGCAATGACTGTATGCAAAAACAAAGCCCGAAACGTGGTGGTTTCGGGCTATCCTGGGGCAGATGACTATCTTTTGCCATCAAGCAACGACGTGTGGAAAATACAAGACCGTCATAAGAAACGGGTCATTTGGGCTCCCCATTTCACTGTCACTGAAGATGTTGGCTTTGTCCACACTTCCTATTTCCTTGAAATGGCAAGTTTTATGCAAGAGTTGGCTCTTGAGTATGCCAATCGCATCACTATTGCTTTCAAGCCTCATCCCCGTCTTTTCTCACAACTCTGTGTTCATCCTGCATGGGGTGAGGAGAAAGCCAAAGAGTATTATGATTTTTGGGAGAATAATGAGAATACCCAGCTCGAGACTGGCGAGTTTGTAGATCTTTTCAAAGGGTCTGATGCCATGATTCACGACTGTGGTTCGTTCATTGTCGACTACATGTATTTTGGCAAGCCCGTTCTCTATGATAATCCTAACATTAAAGAGGTGAAGGCCACTGCCGACGAACTTGGTAAGCAGGCGTACGATGCCCATTACAGTGTGAGAAACCTTTCCGACATCAAGGCATTCATCGACGATGTGGTGCTCGGTGGAAACGACACGATGGCACCCGTCAGAAAAGACTTCTTCGATGCTTATTTAAGACCAAAAGATGGGAAGACTGCCTCACAATTCATCTATGATGACATCGTGAAGTCGATCTGGGGGTGAAAACAGAGCGTATACCATTCATGCTGCCTGCTTTCCTCATTTTGATTTGCTTTCTGCTTGGGCTTTCCTTTCACAAAACCATCTGAAAGTGGCGTATAGAATAGGACTATTCAGAAAAGCCAATAAACCAATCTTTTTCTTCTTGGGGATGAAAGGATTCGATTTGAATTCTTTGATAAAACTCTGTTTGGCTTTGTTAATCTCGCTGTCAGCATATTCTTCAAATTCAGACTCCCTCGCTTCATATCGAATACTAAGAATTCTTTTGATTAGTTTTTCCAGGAAGAAAGCCCTGTATTTGAGATTGTCTTCAGGTATATGCTGAGAGCATAAGGTAAAAAAATGGAGCTCGTCAATATATCTCTTCTTTTGATAAGTTTGATGTATCAATGAGTTGTTACGTTGAACATAATAATACAACGCAGTTTCCACAAAGGCCATTTTTGGAAGACGTAAGTAGGTTCGTAGATTAAATTCTCCATCTTCACAAATAATGTTTTTAAACTTTATATCCCTAATGATGTTTCTGGAATATAGTTTGTTCCATATTACCATGTATTGCAGTCCGGTATCTGCCCCAAGAAACGTATTCCTGACAATGTTGTCTTGGTCTATAATTTGAGGTTCACAAATGGTTTTCTCTTCAGTTCCTCTATATTCATAAACTATTTCTCCTTTAATCATTGAAACCTCACACCCAGTCTTCTTTATGGCGTCGAATAATGTCTCCAAGAACAAAGGATGGATGTAGTCATCCCCATCAACAAAAGCAATATGCTCTCCCGATGCTTTTGCCAAACCTGCATTCCTTGCCACAGATACACCAGAGTTTTGCTGATGGATGGGCTTAAACCTTGGGTCTTTTTGCTGAAATTCATCACAGATCGCTCCAGATGAGTCTGTCGAACCATCATCTACAAGAATTGCCTCAAAATCTTTGTATGTCTGCTGGACTATAGATTCGAGGCAATATTGTAAATATTGTTCAACATTGTAGATAGGAACAATTATACTGATCATAATGGTTTGCCTGGTTGTGTTGTTATCGTAGAAATGAGATCCATTTGGTTAGCCTCTCGTTCAGCCTCTTAATCCCAGGTGTTGTACGTCTTATTGTGTAGCATGATGTAATCAACTAAAAACAAGCTTTCCTGTTTCACGGTCTATCCTCGGAAGAACATAGCGCTTGAAGATATTCCGATAGATCATTTTTAATATGGTGAAAGCATATCCACTATTGATGATAACTCGTGATATGGTTGCTGTTATGTCTTTCGCTCTTCTTTTATTCAAGCCGATATTTTGAATAGTTTTTTTAATTTCGCGAAGTTGATTCACTGTTATTCCCGAAGATAGTAGCCTGCTTGTGAACGGAACCAATGAATTCTCAAAAATGCTTTCCATGTCGCATTGTCGGTTGTCTGCTTTCATTCTTTTCGACACCTCACCCATGCGCATGAAAATATTCATATAATTGAGCACGTTCTGGGTCGTTTTGTCGATGTCATGCACTTTCGAAAGTTGGCCACCTCCTTCGTATGTTACATACTGGTAGATGAATGATGAAGTTTGTCTTATTTTGGGGTTAGCATACATCAGATTGATGTTGAAAAGCAAGTCCTCACCATAAGAGATAGGCTCGAATTTCAGCCCATTCTCTATGAGGAATGTCTTGCGCACCCATGAGTTCCAGACAAAAGTAGGACAATAGCCTTTGCCGAGATGTTCGTGCCCGGTTGTTTCATATTCTATTTTCCCATGTATGGTTTTCGAAAGGTCTGTATGTTCATCGTTTTCTTTTACAGTCGTTGAGAAATAGGAAAGCACATCAAATCTGTTGTCATAGAAATGGTCCATGAAATCTCTGAATCCTCCATCTTTCAGATAGTCGTCAGCATCGAGGAAACAAACATATTCACCTTTAGCATGGTCGATACCAAAATTGCGGGTTGGCCCAACCCCCTCGTTCTGTTTGGAGAAGAACCTTATCACTTCTGGATAATCATATGCAAATTGTTGGCATATGCCTGCAGAATTGTCGGTCGAGCCATCATCAATGAGTAGTAGTTCGTATTCTGTTGGCAACAATCCTTGCCTAAGAACCGATTCCACAGCTCTTTTAATGGTTTCATCCTTGTTGTATACAGGGATAATAATACTTAATGTTAATCCTTTTTCAGTCATTTATGGCTGGTTAATACGAATTGTGACACCCGAAAGAAATGGCATCTTTGATGTGAATCATTGGCCGAAAATAGGGAAGATAACCTTGTTCCTAATATGCAACGACATTGTGATGCCAATTTGGGGTAATGCATGAAATAGTGATGCAGCATTAAAAACGAACATTGATTACAAAACTGAAGCCTATGTAAGTGATATTTTCCAATGCTTGTAGAAATATGCTATTGCACATGTTGTGGCTAGTGAGATAAGCACGAACAACAAGGCATTGTGTTTCACAAAATTAGTACCTATGCATTCATACATCACAATCATCGGGATTCGCTGATTCACTTTATACTCCAGTACCTGTAGAAATGCGCTATTCCACATGTTATTACCAATGCGATTATCACAAACAGTATCGGATATCCCTTCACAAAATCTTTTCCTAGACACTCTAACATCACGATCATGGGTAACCGCTGGTAAATATAGAGTGGGAATAGATGACTGCCGCACCAACTCAGGAAAGCGTTTCCTACCACTACCCTCATGCTGAGCATCACCACTATTAGTGCGAAACAAATCGAAGCGAGGTTTGTAGATAATCCCTTCATCTCAGGAAGGAAATAGAATGACATAACAAAAACAATTGCAAATATGAAGAGAAGAGGCACGAAACAATTCCGCAGCACATCTATTCGGTAGGTAGTTTTACCTGATTTCCAAGTTCTATCAAATAATCTTTCGTATAAAAGTCCATCCTTCCGCGTGAGCTAGTTAGCGTTAATTCTCCAAAATAGAGTTTGCCGTCGACAATGTAAAAATCTACTCTTACCTCTGGCTGACCTTTGGATAATGCAGTAGCGGCTTTAAGCATTTCATCTAATACTTTCGGTTTAGGACATCGTCCCTTACCATCTCTAAAATAACCAGTGAAGACAGAATATTCAGGATGCACTTTCCATGTTAAATCATATAAATTCACGTCAGTTCCATAATGGTCTCTATTATAGCAAACCCAGATAGAATATGGCTTTCCGTCAAAACACCACACTTTATAGTCAACCAAAGAACTTGAAAAGGAATCTTGTTTGCTCTCTAGGAATTGCTCTGCAATAATCTGTGGATGAATCTTATTATAATGAGGTTCACAATTTCGGTAGCCAAATTTCCTTCTTAAGCTAGCGTTCAACTTGTTTATTATTACTTTTCTATCGAATATTTCCTTCTTGTCTATAATTTGCCAAGAACCACAGTCATGGTTGCATTTGATGATAAATTTGTCGGGCAATGCATCAAAGTCTATATCGTTGGCATCTTCCCAGTGACCATATAATTCTGGTAGTAAATGTCCGTATCCTAAATTCGTAACATATTCCCTCACTTTGTATTTATCTGCTAAAGTGGGCCAAAGAGAAGTGTCGCCATAGCAAATCAGCCACTGAATTTTTTCATTGATGTCTATGGGATTATCCCAATTCATTTTTCTCCCATAGGTCTTTTTCCATATCCTGTCTATAATTATTCGGGGATAATGGTCTACTAGGTAGTTGTAAACGTAACTTTTGATTCTAGATAGCATACTCATTTGTTGACGTATATAATATAGTTGTTGTTGTGCCATAATGGCTTATAATGATTTTCAGAAATGAATTTATCTAACACTTTATTGTTATATTCATTTCTTTTTTCAATTATAAGATTGCCTTTTTTCTCTTTCATCAATCTTCTTACAATAAACGGTGGGAGGGGGCTATTTTTTTCTTCCTTCATTCTGTCATCCATTTTACCAATAGAAAGAAGATTGGGCCATGGATTGTCAAGATATGGCTTTACATGAGTTAGATAATACAAACCAGGAACGTCAAGTGCAAAAAAAACCGAATCACTTCTGTTCCCATATTGTCTGCAAATATGAATTATCGAATCTATTTCTTCTGCTCTTTGCTTGCTCGTAAAAATATTAGCTTTAGGGAGAGAGGATATCTTAAATGTTTTTTCAAAACGAGCACCCTCGTCCCTGTAACAATAAAGCAAGTTATCTCTTATCAAAGGCATTGTCAAGCAAAAGATAATGGTGCCAATGGAAAGAGTTAGTAGTTTCGTGGAAAATTGTCCCTTATTTTCTCTTGAAATGGTGTCCATGAAAATCGCCAAACATACCGGACTCAATCCCCAAATGGCATAAGGCCCCATATTTCCAATTCCATAGTCTGAACCAATAGGTTGGAGAAGCGATACCATGATAAACAAAGATATCATAATTACAGTGTTTTTTTGATTTCTTTGCTTGTAAATAATGAATAATGAAAACACGTATGCTAAGGCTAGGAATAACATTATTCTTACATATGGGTTTGCAAAAATCACTTTAATGAAGAAAAATAGTATTATGGAGCTACATATTATAAATAAATAATAGGCTTTCCCTTTCTTGGGATTAGCATGTTTAAATAAGTATTTTATCCCCCCTAAGAAAATGATAAAGACAGCCATCAAAAGCAGCACATAAATTGCATGTGTGGAGTAGGTCTTTATCATTGGTATGATACCATGGTTGTCTTGAGCGTTTTGTGCTGTTTTAGTTAAACTATTTAGAGACTCTAAATACATCTCTTCATGGTCAAAGATAAGAAGAACGAATAATGATAGTAATATGCCCAAAAATAAACCAACACAAATGATTCCAATTTGTTTATAAAAAACCATATGATTACGGTCATATATCATAGCAATACACGACAATGCAAATGGTATGCCACATAACATGATGTTGGGGAGTCTAACGAAAATGTTTAAACCTAAAAGAATTGATGAAATTAGCAATAAGATGTTATTGTTATTTTTGTAGGATTTGTATAGTAATAAAGCAATAATGCAGTTCATAAAGGCACTGAAAGTATAGTAGTGGAATACTAAAGTGCCATGAACGCTTATCATATAGACTAAAACAAAAATAAATCCTGTAAAAATCCACCATTTCTTATGCCAATAATCACGAAGAGTATAGCATACGGCTACATATCCTCCTAGAATGATAAGGCAATTCAATACTCTAAAAGAATACCAACCCCCAAAACCAAATAACTTCTCCCAGATACCACCGACAAACATTGTCAAATAATAACCGTTAAGATGACGGTCGTTAAGATGATCATCAAAAAAGTTTTGGTAACCTACCAGAACATATCCTTCATCCGTAAAATCAAATCCTTGGATACTTAGGAGTAAGCAATAGATAAGAATTATTGCACCTGTAAAAGCAATCCAATGTTGTTCAATGCATTTTTTCATAACCCAATTATTCTATGTGGCTATATTTTCACTACTGAAAGAAATCACTGATGTATTTACATATTTCATCTACCTGATCCAGTCTGAGTTCATATATATAGGTCGTCTCAATAGGCAATCTGCGTATAAGTCACAATTGTGCAATTCTGGAATATCCATATAATGCCTCATGCATTAATTGCAGTTGTGAAAGTTCAGATAATGAGATACCCTCAGCACATCATACTCTTTCAGGTATTTTAAAGCAGTCCTCTATTCTAAATTCCGGCATACAATATAAACATGTATGCATAGTTCGTGACATAGGCAGGTATCTCTGGTAGCTTGAAATATACATCAGCGGCAAATGACCGAAGATATCGATGATACTGGTTCCAAAGAAGTTTCCTCTCCGACTTAATATTCCCAAGACTTTCAAGCTGCGCAAAAAAAACTATTCCTCGAAAGGTCTTTTTCTTTTCTATTTTGTTTCCATCGAAAATAATGAGAATAATCTATTAAAACAGACTTTTACCATATAAATAGGAAATGCATTGCCTATTGTGCAATATATCCTTGGGACAAGTAATAGGGCAGCTAATGGTTTGACTTTTATGGTCTTCTTCCACCAAATCATCCAATAGAACCAATCTTTTTCAGGGTCACTTTTGTGGGAAATTTTTCCAATTGATCTAAGAAAAGAAAAGGCATCAAGTCCTACTTTTGTTCTTATATATGGATTTTTCCAATTTGTATTACGCATTAATGAATGCTGAGATTCATATACACAATAAATATGTTTGTTGATGAATAAGATGTTATTGGGAAAATGAGACACTTTCAGCGAAAACAAAACATCATTAGAGTACATTACTTCCTGAAATCTAATTTGATATTTGTCAAGGAAATCTTTTTTTATGAACCTTCCATAAACACAACTGTAGCTTTTTAAACTTTCAAGATTACCTTTTGATGCTTCATCAAACATATTGTCATATTGGCATTCTATATCATTCCCATCAGCATTTTTTCTTTTTTGTCTGAAAACAATCATGTCTGCCTCTGATTCAACATAATTATCCATCTCCTCTTCTAAGTTATCAAGGTACTGGTCATCGGAATCAGCAAACAAAATCCACTTTCCTTTTGCGTGGTCTAAACCTACATTACGGGCATATCCAGCTCCTTTCCCCTCTTTTGTAAAATAGACTTCAGTGTTTTTCTCATGCAAACCCGGAAAATGTTGAAAGTCTACCTTCTCAGGGTCGCTTTTGTCATCTACAACGATAATTTGCACATTCTCTCTTCGAGGAATTGAATCTAGACATCTTTTTAATAATTGCTGCCTGTTCTTATGGGGTATGATTACGGTATAATTGTATTGATATGTCATAATTCTATAATAATCTTCCGTCAATAAGATTCCTATCCAGTACTCCTTTCACATCATAAACAACCCCTTTTGATTCGTTGTCAAGGAAATCTTGATGATTTCATCCATAATAAAGAAACGGCTTACCCAATAAAGACTTTTTTTAAAATGGGTAACTTATATTTATTATCAATGAATTCTATTATTTTTGTTTGAATATAAGTAATGATGGTTGCTATGAAGAAAATAATGAAAAATCTAATAAGCCAAGTGTAACTATGCATAAAATGGGTAATAATAGGTATGTGCCATAGGTAAATCCACAATGTATGACTACCAATAAACGAGATGAAACTCCTCAACAAAGAATTATGTATAAAATATGATATTCTGTTCCTTGTAGCATACAAGAGAGAAGAGCATGCTAAACCAAAACAAATATAATATAATCTTGGGGGATATTTCATTGATTGAATGTTTACAAAATGACCATACCGTATTCTTAACAGAATTACAAGGATAACAAAGATACAGATGAATGATATTCCAATTTTAAAAATAGTCATGTTGCTGAATTGCGCTATTGTTATTCCTGCATAAGATATTATCGCATATCCCAAAGTCATTATGCAAACACATCTTAAATATCTTTCATCATCATTTCCGGCATATTTTGTTAGGACTTCATTTACAATTATTGATATGATTATGATAAGAAAATTTTTTTGTCATTTATTCTGGAAATATACTTTGTGAACAATGGAGTTACTAGGGACATTAGCAAAAATACTCTCAATATCCAAAGATATGTTGGTGTATAAAGAAAAAGAGCTGCCAATAATCTGGATGGAGCATCTTTTTTTGTAAAGGGAAAGGAATTTGGGGAGATTATATAATAGCCTAAAACATAAATGACAACAGGAAACCAAAGTCTTATGATTCTAGATTTGAGATATTTTGTATAGGATGTAGGCCGAGAAAAATAAGTCATACAAATAGCAGACACAAACACCATCAATGAAACGTCAAAATTTCTCAGATTCATAATTAAAGGAGGGGATGACGCATGTGATAGAAATATGCCGACTATACCAATAAATCGAAGAGAATCTATGCTAAAATCTCTTTTCATCTTAATTCAAAATATGTGATTCTTTTTAAGCCACCCGCCCACTAATTAAGAAAAAAGTGACATTGGGAATTTCACAAATCAAAGATAAAAAATATATAAATCAAATCTCGTATTTTATCCATAACAAAAGACTTGTATATGACTGAATACTAATCAATATAGGCAATACGTGGCTTAGGAGCTAGTGTCGCTGTCATTGAATGATATGTAGACATCTAGAAAACAGGATATGATTAAAAATCCATGGCCATGCGGCTCGATTCCTCTTCGGAAAGTTCTGTCACCTGGGTGCTCATCACACGGTAGACCCTTTGACAAAGGTTGAGCACGGTAGGACGGGGTGGTCAAATGTTTGTTAGTGAAATAGATAATAAGATAATTGAAACCATCTAAAACACCTTATTGATTTGTAATTGTATTATCTTGGCAATATGTGATGTCATTACAACAAAGAGGAAGATTAAGCAAATGGCCAATATGCATTGTGTGTAATTATTTAGATGACCAAGCCATTGATGGAAATAGATATTCTTGTAAATAAATTCATGCCATAAATATAATTCCAATGAATAGGTGCCCATAAGATTAATGAACCACCCAATCTTAATCCTATCTGCTAATTCTTTTAGTTTAGCAAAAGTAATACATAACATAGGAACAGAGGGCAATATTAAAAGTAAAATGTGTGGAACACTCCATTGATATTTTACCATGGTTGAGCCGAGTTGTAATATCATGCAAATGATGAGAAAAAAGAGCCCAACTAGGATGACCATTTTTTGTGAAATTTTGATAGGATAAATAGTCAAGTACATTCCTAAGACAAAGACAGGTAGTCTTGATGATATCCAGCCAATATGATTAATCAAGTAAAAAGGACTATCCCCTAATGGAATATAGTGGAAACAGAAAGACAATACACATGATAAGATGAAAACCACAATCCCATATTTTATAATTAGTTTATATAACCAGGGAGCCATAATATAATATACAATAATTGCATATATATACCATAGGTAGATATTAGTTATGAGAAGAACAACATTGTCATTTGTATGTTCTTTAAACCCTAAAAGCATAAAGGCATACTTGAATATACCTGCTACCAAGCATGTGGGAACAAGACGTTTACATCTATTCTTGTAAAATGTTGAGATGGAGTTCTTTCGTAAAGAATGGACTAGACCGAGTCCTGAGACGAAAAGGAATACATCCACTCCCCAATGACCATATAAATGAAAAAAATCCACAAAAGGATTCGCATAAAAAAATAGTTGATGGAACAACATGACTGAAATCATTGCTATTCCCATGATGCCTGTTCTATATTTGGATATTGTCTCGTTCATCTATCTCTTTTATTTTTTAGTTTCTTGTGGGTAAATCAAATGGTTATAACAGCAGGATTAGGATGTGTTCTTATTTCATGGTAATAAGAAATAACTGTCAATTAGATTCTTTTTTTTAGTATCTCTTTAAAATGATAATTATTCTTTATTGTTTTTTCTATTAGTATATTTTCCATTTTGCCGAAGATGAAAAGCCTGAGATTCTCTATAATAGAACATACAAGATAAATAGTAATAGGTTGCCATGCAAGTAACAATAAAAATGAAAAACCCCTATAATCATTTACTCCTATATATGAGCAATAATTCCCCCAAAGCAACAAATGAGCATGAATTAGGAATACCGAAAAGCACGATTTTGCCAGATAGTTAATCCAGCGTGATTGAAATGACATCTTTGAGAATGCGATGAAAAAAGATACTGATGCACCAAATATGAAGATAGTATTATAACAAAATAATGATGTAAAGTCAAAACCTAAAAGAAGCGAAATGATGTATTGGAAAACTCCTAACAGTGAAGATATAATGAGGTACAAAAGAATATAGAATTTCCATGAATGGTTACATCTATAATACTGATGAATATAATGCCCTAAAAAATACAAATATATAAAATTCACTATGCCATACCCTCCATCCTCTATCAGATTTGGGGCATCTATGAGAAAAGTGAATGTAGGCCAAAGGTAAATGATGACAAATCCACCCAACAAAAACATCTTATAATCCGATTTTGAAAGATGGTCTTTGATATGATTGAGAAATGGGGATATTAAAAACAAAGATATGTAACAAGTAACAAACCAGTATCTTTTTGTAATGACAGGGAGGAAGTAAAAAAAATCATGCTTAAAATCTATTTGATGGAATCCTAGTAATGTCATGACAAGAAAAACCATGATAGAATAGAAAAGTATTTGAAATTCCAACTTCAATAATTTCTGGACTTTGAATTGAATACCCCAATAGCCTGAAATCAATACGAAAGAATTGACCGCAACAAACAAAAAGCCTTTGAAAAATTTAGGAATGATATAATCTGGATTATCAAGGTCGAAATCTGTGTGTTGATAGTTAAGAATGTGACCAGTGATAATCATAAGCATACAAACGATGCGGAGTAGTTCAAAATTGGATTGCCGTACAGATTTCATTGTATAATTTCAACATTATTGAGTTTGAAAAAAACTATATATTATTCATTCATAAATGACGTTTAATTAATGAATCTACGTAGAATGATTTGTTTTCTTCAGTAGTTTAAGTAATTTGGTTGATTCTATGCTGCCATTAAGTGAGCAGAATCCTTTGTCGGAGGGGATTGGATGATGAAATTAAAGGAATTAAGAGTTATTCTTCAGAGCAACTTTTAAAAATCCATGGCCATGCGGCTCGATTCCTCTTCGGAAAGTTCTGTCACCTGGGTGCTCATCACACGGTAGACCCTCTGGCAGAGGTTGAGCACGGTGGGTCGGTGGGTGGTCACTATGCAGGTCTTGTTGGGCCGCTGGTTCACGATGTTCTTCAGCACGGTGCGCTCTGTGGTCACGTCGAGGGCCGAGGTGGCCTCGTCGAGCAAGAGCACTGGGGCATCGCGGAGCACAGCACGGGCGATGGCGATGCGCTGGGCCTGTCCCTCCGACAGTCCGCGGCCACGCTCGCCTAGCACGCTATTGATGCCGTCGGGCATGCGTTCCACAAAGTCCCAGGCACAGGCGATGCGCAGGGCCTCGATAATCTCCTCGTCGGTGGCCTCTTCCTTGGCCATGCGCATGTTGTCGGCTATGCTTCCCGTAAGGATGGTGTTGCCTTGGGGCACATAGGCGAACAGGTGGCGCGTCTCGATGTTTAGTTCCACCTCTGTTCCATCCCAACTCTTGATGATGGCCTCGCCCTTCTCGGGTTTGATAAGACCTAAGATCATGCGGATGATGGTGGTCTTTCCTTCGCCCGAAGGTCCCACGATACCCACAATCTCACCCGGTCGTGCCACCAGACTTGAGTTGGTGATGACATGCTTCCCTTTCACATAGCCGAAGTCCACCTCCCTCATTCTCAGTTCGAAGCCCATGTCGGCATACTTGTCGAGCCGCTCGCTGCCCTTCACGTGCTTCTCCTTGGGCAACTGCACCAGTTCTCTAACACGGTGGGCCGACACCGAACTGTTCAGGAAGCCGGGAATAAGGCCTATCACGCTGCTGAAGGCACCGGCCAGGGCCGACCGCTGCTGCAGGAAGAGCGTCATCGTGCCATAGGTGATCTGGTGCGACCAGAGCAGGTAGAGACAGTAGCCGAAGGCGGTGAACTGTACCAACATTCCCACTAACGACATAAATACATTGGTCTTGATGGTGAACCAGTTGTAGTCGAGCGATATGGCCTTGAACTTCTCCTGCCACTCGCGCAATTTCCGGCTGTACTGCCCTAAGATGCCGAATGACTTGATGGTGTCCATGTTATAGAACGTCTCCACCTCGAAGGTCATCACCTTACTGCTCATCTCGCGCACCTTCATGCTGTATTCGCGCTGCTTCTTGATGACGAAGCGCGATACCAGGAGCATGAACGGCGCACTGGCGAAGGCGAGCAGTGCCATCACCGTATTGTAGTGCATGATTACGCCCAGCGTGGCGAAGAACTGGTAGAAGGAGATGATGATAGTGGGTAGCCAACTGATGGCATTGCTGCTCACCGAACCTACATCCCCTGTGAAGCGGTTCAGCACGTCGCCATTGCTGTAGCCATTGATGGCCATCCAGTCGGCATCGATGATCTTGTCGAAGATGTCGCCCTGTATGTCGTTGTTGATGCGTATCTGGAGCTTCAGCGTCACACGCCCGAGCACATTGCCGATCACCAGGCCGAACAGCGAGCTGCCCACCATAACAAGGACCATAATCCACAACTTCGACACCTGGTAACCGGTAATGATGTCGATAAGGTATTTTCCTGCGATGCTCGACACCAGTCCCAACGTGGTGCTCAGGATGCCGAGCACGATATAGAAGGCAATGGCCTTCTTGTAGCGTTTGCTGTAAGAGAAAATCCAGCGCCAGTCGTCGAGAATCTCGCCCAGTGTGCCGTTGCGCCAACGGAATATCAGCGTGTCGAGCGACTCAAACGAAGTGCTCCGCGGCTGTTGTTGTGTGTTGTCGTCTTCAAACATTTCTAGAAGTATAGAATATAATCAAGAATAACAGGATTTGTTCAGAATAATTAGGAATCTTAGAAATAGTTGGGAAACCAATTGATACTATTTTAGAATCTGGTCATAGATTAACTATCCTTCTGAAATTTGAAAAAATTGGATAATAAAAGACTAAAAACCCTAACTAAATTTCAACAAAAATTTTTTTAGTAATCTTTTTTTGTAGTTAGATCTAGCTGTTTTCTTTTCATGGATATAAAGTCTTTCAAAATCATATTCAATCATAGCGTCAATATGTTCACGGTGAAATTTATCATATTCTTTTACTATTTTTATGCTATCTTGTACTTCACTAATAGAAAAAACAGAGGTGGCTTCTTTAATAAAATAATTTTTATCCACGTTGTCATAGATAATCAAATAATAAAAATAGGTATTCAGGTAATTTAGTAATTCAATTGCCGTGGAGATAGTGAAAGAGTCATCAAGGTTCCATTTTTTTATTTGTCTTTTTTTTAATCGATATCCAATAAGAGCAGTGTTTAAAATAGTCTTGTCATGTCTATTAGTGTAACCTCCCCATCTATAATAATATAATATGTCGCTTATTACATATATTTTTTTCGCATAAGGGAGCACGTGCATATTGTATGACAAATCCTCTATTATTTGACCTGTTAAAGGAGGTTCGGGTATGGATTCTATAAAAGACCTTCTATACATCTTACACCAGATATTTACAGGAAAATCATTGATGCCAAAGTAAGAATGGTAGTAATCTTTCATAAATTCATCGTGAAGTATTAATTTGGAAGATTTCATAGATGGGGAATGGCCTGGAGCAAAAGTGAATTTTTTGTTGAAGATAAACCTGATATTGTTGCCAACAACAACATCCGCTTCTTCCGCCTCCATTTTTGAAATCATTTTTTGTAAAGCATGTTTTTCGTAGAGGTCATCTTGATCCATATGAACGATATATTCACCATGCGCATTTTTCAAACCAAATCGGCGAGCAGATTCCACACCACCATTTTCTTTGTTAATTAAGTAGATACGTGGGTCTCTTTTTGCCAATGCATTTAATATTTGTAATGATTGATCTGTTGAACCATCATTAACAATAACAACTTCAAAATCTTGATATGATTGGTCGAAAATAGAATTTATGGCTTGCAGAAATTTCTTTTTGCATGATTCGATATTATACACAGGTATTATGATGCTTATCATTATTGAAGAGATTTTGTTTGTTGGATAATCACATAATTAATACTATTACGGTCTACTCGCCTCTTTCATTCTTCATAACTTGATTCTCTTTCTTGACATTCTAGTTAGAATATATTAAGCAAAATCGGTAGCATGTTCGTGATAAATCCGAATGCGTAGAATATTAAGATACCTACGGTAAGCATTTTTTCCTGATTAACCCAAAACCGTTCACGCATAAAGGGATAGATGAGCACAATCGGGAGAATAAACCATGATATTTGGGCGAATCGATTGGAGTATGGCGCGCGGATAATCAACACCCAGAACGAGTTGCAAATTAGGTAGATGTTGAATATCCATTGATAATATTGGTCTTTGAATTTTCTGAAAATGGAAAAATAGGAACCAATGGCCACACCAATGCCGCTATAAGCAAGAAAATCCCATCTGAATGATCTTGAAACTCCAAGCTTCTGATAGTCTACAAGATGATCATCCTCTAAATATACGGTCAATTTATTGTCATCTGCTACAGAATCTGCAAATCCTGCCATCCATGCTTGGATGGAATTGCCAAGAACTAAGGAAATGAGAATACATGCAAACCATGCGACGATATATACTCGACTGTCGTTCCAAAACCATGCTATCAATGCGCCTGCAATCATTAAATATATTGTATTGTGTACTCCCGCACCGAGCAAGGCAATCATCACCATCATGGGAATATTTTCAGTGTAGGTCATTGCAAATATGAAGAGTGAGGCGCCTACACCATTACGCATTCCATTCACACCATAAGCCCAAAAGGTGAACATGCTGAAAACAACAATAAGTGGTACGAAATTGTACTCGCTAAAGATACGGCGCAAAGCCAACCATAATGGTACCACATACATGATGGCAAATATGGTAAAATAGATATGAAGGTTGGCATATTTTGCACAGTAATAAGTAATGAAATCGTATAACCATTCTTTGCCTAAATGTAAACGGGTCTTCTCAATATTGCTTGCCATTCGCTGAAATCCTGCGGCATAATTCACAGTGTCACCATAAGCTATATCTACAGGTCGCATGCCTATCATCACAATGGTGACAGTGGCAACCATCATACCCAATACTTGGTCGACAGCTACAATCTGATTGTCGAATACTACACCTCTTGCACATTGGATGACACACCATATAATCATGAAGAACACCATAATATGGAAATAGGTTCCTAGTTCAGGTGTGTTGAAAAATTCTGCCATATATTGTTGATGTTTTTGTTGCTTGTTAGAGTTGATAAGAAAGGTGTGAATTGTGACCTCACCCTAACCCTCTCCTTGAGGAGAGGGGATTTATTTGATTCCTCTGGTCTTCCACTTGATATACCCGTATAGAGCAATGCCGAAAGGGATGGCGCAAAGGGTAAGGAATTTGCGGGGCGACTCGCTCAGGAAATGCCAGTTCTTGGCCAGTATGCTGCTCGATACATAATGGATGGCCTCCATGAACCGGCGTTTGCCGGTGGGAGCGAGCACCATTGATGATTTGCGGATGAACGCGAAGCTACGTGGGTTACGGATATACTGTCTGAACATGTTCAGACTCGACCCATCGGGTTGGTATTCCACGCGCACCAAAGGTTCGTTTAGGATAAGTAACTCGTAGTCCTGGTCTATCTGCTCGTAGAGCCATCCCAACGACAGGTATTTCTCCCCCTCGAAAATGGGGTAGGGCGGGTATCGGTGCACCACGTCGGTGCGATATATCATTTTCTTGTCGCCTACACCACCATCCTCGAAATAGTAACGGGCCACGGTGGTCCTCTCCCTGTCTTCAGGTAGGCGCTTGCCAATCAGTTTCCCGTCGAAGGTGGTGTCGAGGCCGATGATGCCGGCCACCTCATTATTCCCTTTCTCACGCCAGAAGTTGACAATCTTCTCTACGGCATCGTCGGGCATATAGTCATCGGAGTCGATGCAGGTGTTCAGCTCGGTCTTGATAAGGCTATAGGCCGTGTTGTGGGCCCCATGCATCCCTTGGTTCTCCTGGTAATGGTAGATGATATGGACCTTTCCCTCGTCTTGCCACCCTTTCACTAATTCTGCCGTATTGTCAGTCGACCCATCGTCGACTATCAGCCATACGAAGTCCTTGCTGGTCTGACGGCACAATGCCTCATAGCCCAAGTGCAGGCAATAAGCTCGGTTGTATGTGGGGGTAAATATTGTCAAAGTTTCCATCTGGAATATCAGGAATATTTTAGAATGTTAAGAATGTCAAGAATATCAAGAGATTTGTAGTAGACCACTGACCGCAGGGAGATAATGATTAGAATTGTAAAAATTTATGGATAATACACGAGTGTTCATAGTTCCGCGAAGCGTTTGGATATCACCCATCCTTGTCAATCATTTTGTTAATCACCATTTGTAGTGCCATGAACAGCGGAGTGAGTTGGTGCTTCGCTGCGAAATAGTACAATCTCCAGTGGGGAGCGAAATGGTTCAGTCGCAGTTGTTGCAATGCATGGTGCTGGCGCTCACGCCTCAAGACAGTCTGCACCCCCTTATATTTTTCTTTCCATGTACCTTTGCTTCGTAGGGCGATGATGCTAAGTCCCAGCGCACCAAGGGCGATGCGGTTCTGCAAGGCTTCTTCGAAGTCTAGTCCCAGACGGCCGTTCGTAATCCTCCGCTCCATCTCATCGTAGAGTTTGTCCCATTTCCCAATGAGGTCGCTCCTGTGAATGTTGGAATACGACTCCATGTTCTTGCGGTAATGATACCATGGTTGTGGCACATATACCACCTTCCGTGCCTTGCCCAAATAGTCGATGTTGAATACTACGTCCTCGGCGGTTCCCACCACGTTGGTGTCGACGAATGCAATGGGTGTGCCACTGGTGATCACTTCACGATTATATAGCTTTCCCCAAATGGTGCCCCAGGCATCCAATAGGTCGGGACGCGACAGCTCCTCGTGGTAAGGTCCTACCATTCTGCGCCGTAGTTGAGCCACTTCTTCGTTTTCCCATACCCGTTCAGATGTCTGAAACACCTTGGGCAGCGACTGCGACTCAAACTCCCTGGTGTAGCACCATATCACGGTGTCGGCTTGTTGACGCTCCGCAGCCGCCAACGCCATCTGGCAGTTGTCGGGCGCTATCCAGTCGTCGCTGTCCACAAACATCACCCATTCCCCTTTGGCAGCACTCAGCGCCTCGTTTCTCGATGCCGAGATGCCCTTGTTCTTGGGATGCACGAGGAGGGTCACCCTTTGGTCTTTCCGGGCGTATTCCTCCAATAGGGCAAGGGTGCCATCATGAGAGCCGTCGTCCACGCACACCACCTGAAGGTTGGCATAACTCTGTGTAAGTACAGAGTCGAGACACTTGGCGATGGTTCTCTCGCAGTTATATGCGGGGATGATGATGCTGATCATGAATACCTATTTCGAGAAAAATCCGTACATCCTCATAATGATTCGCCTGAACGGAATGACCCTGAGCCATACCGTGGCGAAAAATCGCCACACCTTGCTCTTCTCGTCGTGCCACACACCCTTGCGGCACACTTGCTTGATGATGGCGAATACGCAGTCGGGTGGGAGAGGGCCTTCTGTCTCGGTTTGTGCGTCTCCTATGAGATAGAGACCCTCTCGCCCAACCTTCCTGATACGGTGCATCACGAACTGGCCCGATGGCCGTTCGTAGAACACCATGTCGCCCCGCTTCAGCGGGCGGTCCACCGGACCGAAAATGATGGTATCGCGATGGTGGATAAGAAAAGGTGCCATACTGCTACCCGAGATGATGAGGTTCACGTCGTGTCCTTCCCTCACCAACTCACGCAGCGTGGAAATGTAGGTTCTGGTGTCAATCTCGCGCATTAGGGCTGAGGCTCTTCAAGCAGTTCCTGATTGATGCGGCGCACCCTGTGGCAAGGGGTGCCATAAGCCACATACCCGTCGGGGATGTCCTTCGTCACCACGCTGCCGGCACCGATGATGGTCCAACGTCCAATCTTCACGCCTTGGATGATGGTGGCTCCGGCACCTACCCAACTGCCTTCGCCCACGGTGACGTTGCCGCAGAGCGTGGCTTGGGGTGAGATGTGGCAGAAATCACCGATGACGCACTCATGCTCCAGCACCGCTCCGGTGTTGATGATGCAGTGCTTCCCGATTTTCGTTCCCGACTGCACCACGGCCCGGGGCATCACCACTGTACCGTGGTTAATCTCTGCATGCTCAGAGATAATGGCGGCAGGGTGGATGGCCTTGCCATACTGCACGTCGTACACCTCTTTCAGTCGTCGTGCGATTCTTCTGCGCGTATCGTTCATGCCGATACAGATAATCATAGGCGACATTTCCACAATGTGATGGATAACGGGCACTCCCATAAATTCTTTGAGTTCTTTGTTGTCGTCAATAATTCCTTCCACTTTTTCACCCATTTGTTCCAAAATGTCAGCAATTACTTTAGCATGTCCACTTGCTCCAAATAAATACATATGATTATAAATTAAATTAGTATTTCAAAATATTTGATAATCTCTCTATTCCTTAATATCTTTTTTCGGGATACAATTTAGGTAAAATTCCTGAAGCCACTGTGCGTTCTTCTTGATGTCAAATCCTGCATCCGTGACTACTTGAGGATATTTCGTCCTGTCATGTTCACTCGAGCCTGTTGCGATAACTCGTTCTGCCCAAAGCGAAGCTGGCTCCGTCAAAGACACTTGCTCCACCAAGTCGGTCATGATCACCTCTCTGGGGATGTTCTCCGAAATGACGCATGGCAGACCGGCACACTGTGCTTCTACCAATGTCACGGGCAATCCTTCGAAGAGCGAAGGGAACAGCATCACGTCGGCGGCTTGTAACAATTCATGAACATCCCTTCGCACACCCAAGAACCTCACCTGGGTGTCGAGCCCTTTCTCGTGTACGTTCTGTTCTGTTTGCGCCTTCAGCACCCCGTCTCCAATCAACAGAAGTCGGGCGTCAGGTCGTTTCTTGAGAATCTCAGCGAAGATTTCCACGATGAAACTGTGGTTCTTCACCTTGTCGAAACGGCCTACGTGACACACTGTGAACGCTTTGTCGTCGATGTCCAGTCCCTCACGAATCCTTCTTCTCACCTCGACGTCGAACAAGTATCGCTCGGTGTCGATGGCGTTCTTCAACACAACCGCCTTTTTGGCCAGTTCCTTTCCGAAGAGCCATTCTGATGCCTCGTCACCACACGAGAAGTAATGCGTGAGATAGGGCCGCATCTGGTGCTTCATCCATGTGCGGAAAAACCATCTGAGGTCAACCTTTACATGACTGTTATGGGCATGGGCGATGATGACAGGGATGCCTCGTTTTGCCGCCTCCTTATAGAAGAAGTAGCCCGACTCCGAGCACTGACCATGAATGATTTGGTATTCGGGATGCTCATCGAAAAAAGCAGCTATCTGCCGTTGGTATTTCCCGAACGTATGGGGCCTTAGTGGCATCATACGGTATATCTTTCCACCCAGAGCTGTCACCTCGTCCTCGTAATCACCCTTCTCATCTCGATGAACAACGAAGTCGAACTGAACCTTCGTACGGTCTATCTCGCGGTAGTAGTTCATCACCATCGCCTCCGCCCCTCCCCGGTTAAGGATGGTGAACAACATTAATACTCTGATAGGATCTTTGTCTGTCATGAAACAACTGAGTTTTCTGTTGAACTACGGATAATTCTGAGAAATCTGAACTTTTCTATTGAACTACGGATAATTCTGAGAAATCTGAACTTTTCTATTGAACTACGGATAATTCTGAGAAATCTGAACTTTTTCTATTGAACTACGGATAATTCTGAGAAATCTGATTTTTAGGGAATAGTAGGAGTCTTCTGTTTGTTCTTTTGGTAATTGAAAATCCGTTCTATTTTCAATGGAATTTCTCCAAAGTTCACGAGCAGTGCAAGGTCGAGATTGGAGGCTTTCAAATAATTGAATACTTGAGCCCGGTGAATGTCGTTTAATTCCGTGACCGCCTTTATCTCCACAATGATTTTATCAAAGCAAATAAAGTCCGCAACATATTCTTGCTTCAGTTTCACTCCTTTATACCAAATGGCCAATCTTGATTCTCGTTGAAATGGAATAGCTTTTTCAAGAAACTCAAGTTCCAAGGCCTCTTGATAAACTTTCTCAGCGAATCCAGATCCTAATTCGTGCTGAACGCTCATCATGCACCCACGAATTAAATAACTTTCTTTCTCGAATATGAATTCCATGTTAAATTCAATTGATTCAAAATAATCAGCCTAATCAGCACAATCTGTAGTCTAAACAAATATTATTCAGCTTATTCAGCATATTCCGTAGTCTATAAATATTCAGTATAATCAGTATATTCCGTAGCTATATATAAAGTAATCAGCTTATTCAGTATATTCCGTAGTTATAAAAAAATAATCAGCTTATTCAGCATATTCCGTAGTCTATAAATATTCAGTATAATCAGTATATTCCGTAGTTATATATATAAAGTAATCAGCTTATTCAGCATATTCCGTAGTTTTTTTCATCCTCCCATCAGCCCTTTCAGTTGTTTTGTGATTCTCGTGCCGAAGAATCGCCTCAGCAGTCTCTTCGCGTTCACCTTCCATCGGCTGTTTCCGTCTGTCCATGTTTTCGCATACCAGTGTATGCATCTCGTGTTCGCAGTTTTCCGTAGTACCCCAGTGATGTCATCGAACGGATTGAAATACTCATTAGGGTAAATGGTGATGCCCTCTATCGTCTGCATTTCATCCTTCAGCACCAGTCCCTTGTTCTGCATCATCTTCGTCACCATCGGAATCATCGTGAAGTTGTTGCGTGACCCGTCAGAGTTGTAGAAGTTCAGCTGTTCAAACCCTCGGAGTATCTCAGCATAGACAGCGTTTCCTTTCTCCACACCCAGTCCCAATCCAGGGGCAATCATCGGTATGCTCTCAGCACTCTTCACGTTGTCCAGTTCGAACCCCATAAATGCCCCACGGGCGATAATGTCATCCATCGGACGAATCACCTCCACGTCGGTGTCGAAATACACCCCGCCATGATGGTAGAGAATCCAGAACCGCGCATAGTCGCTCACGAAGGCGTATTTTCCGGCCGCATATGCGTCGCGCGTGTATGCGATGGCATTCACATCGAAGTTGTCCTCGTTCCATTCCTTGATCTCATAATCCGGAAAATGCTTCCGCCAACTCTCGATGTATTTCTTTGCCGAGGCAGGCAAAGGGTTTCGGCCAAACCAGCAATAGTGTATCGTCTTCTCTATCATGCCATGTCCTCCACGATTCTCGCGTATTGTTCATTGCCGTAGTCATGATGCCTCAGATGGTTGACGATGGCATTCTGCTTTTCTTTATCGTTGATAAAGGCAGCCAGTGCTTGTGCGCACCCTTCGTTGTCCATCGGCATGATGATGCCGTCCACACCATCCACTACCTGGCTCGATGCCGTAGTGTAACGGGTGATGGCTACAGGCTTGCACAGCATCTGGGCTTCACGGACGGTGACAGACTTCCCCTCATAGCGAGAAGGCTGCACGTAGATGTCGCACCGCTGTATGTAGGGATAGGGATTCTCACGTTTCCCAAGCAGGATAACGTGCTCCTCCATCTTTTGTTCGGCTATCCGCTGGCGTATCAGTGGCTCATCCCCACCAAAGCCGATGATATACCATCTCACACGCATACCATTCGAGATCATCCTCCGGCAGATGTCGGGCACATTGTCGTAGTTCTTCGCAGCAGTATACCTACCCACCGAAAGAAGACTGGTCTCGCCCTCTATGTGAGGCATTTCTTTCTCTATTTGTGCCATGTCACATTTCTCGGCCCTTTCGCGTACAAACACAGGAGAGAGAATGTTCTCCACCACCACGACCTTGTCTTTGAGTGAAGGGTGGATGGTGAGAAAAGCCTTTGCTGCCTCTTCAGAAATGGCGGCAATATGGTCGTATCCTGCCCAAACCGGAGCCTCCAATTGTATGTCTGTGTCTATTTTCGTGTAGTCGGTATGAATCCAAGCCACCCGATGTCGGGCTTCCACCTTGTGTAGTACGATGCCGTGAGGCATCAGAAAACTGATGGCCAGGTCGTAGGTGCCCAATTGTTTCAGTGATGGCAATACTTTTTGCAGCGCATTGTCAATATATTGGAAAATGGCGGCCCCGTCTTTAGGGTGATGCTGTTTGGCATACCTTTGATATTGCCATTTGGCTCTCAACCTGGCTAAGGCAATGCGCCAGTAGCCAGACTTCACTACTTCTGCAAGAGGACGCTCTATCTGGGCATATTCTGGAATCTCAGGCAACAAGTTCACCTCTTGAGGAATCTCGCTCATCAGTTCGCCCCGATGACTATATATCATTAAATCCACATCAAAACGGCTATAGTCAAGCGCATGGAGCAACCCGATGAGGCTGATTTCCGCCCCACCAATCTCCATATAGTGCATCGCTATGAATATCCGCTTCTTCATTAGATTGTTATAGTCCTACAATATATTTGCTTCCGGGTAGTTTTGATATCAAATGAACGATAATGTATGAAATCAATGCAGTGAGAAAAACAATTAGAGGAATTTGTATGAGATAATGAATGTTGTATTCTTGCAGAAGTGGCCATAACACTCTCCTCATCACCAATAGGTGTACAAGGTATATGCCAAAACTATGTTGAGCAAAATCATAATACACAGCTTTCATCTTTTCTGAAATTCTCATGTTCTTGATGAGCAAAAAATAGCAGGCAGCGAGAGCGGCAATATTGATACTCATTCTGTTTTGAATGATATCATGTGGTAATGATGTCAAAGCATACAAAATCCATGGAAAAAAAATAATTGCCAATAACAATAGCAAAGATTTCCCTTGAGTGAAATTGATGTCTACAAATCTTCTTAGGTAGAATCCCCAAACAGCAAAACCTAAAAACCCATAGAAATAATATAAATATCCCGTAGATACATAAACCATAAAATTGAAACTGCTCCAGAAGTATCCAAGGTAGGGTAGCAGTAGAGTACCCGCCCAAAGATACAAATAGAAACGTATCTCTTTCTGTGAATGGCTGTTTAACCATTGTGCCAAAATGGGGGTAACAAGATATATCCCAAAAATAACGTATATGAACCAATAACCTCCCACTTGGGGATAAAACGGTATCAATGCAATTCTCTTTAGGAGCACTGTCACAGAAGCGATTTCCCCCATCATGAAGGAAATGACAAGACAAATAATGCTCCAAATCATCATCGGAAAGGCAATTCGAGTAATCCTTTTTTTCAAAAAAGGGAAGGTTTCTTTTTCTTTGTAGAGTATCAGCGCACCTGAAATCATAAAGAAGAGAATAGATGCTCCGCCTACGGCATAATAATTGAAAAGAGAAATGAATGCTTCTCCATCAGAGCCATTGGATATTGGCGCATGTGTTGTAATCACGCATAGACATGCGAAAGAGCGCACAGCGTCTATCCAGAATTCTCGTTTACTTAGGGTGCTATTGTCTCCTGTTGCCATTGTTAATGAGCGTTCCTTAAAAAAATCTTAACCATTGTGTCGTCCAATCCGTGATAGACTTGATGCTGTATGGATGATGAGACTGCCAATGTCGTAAATGTATATGATGTATATTATGACAAATCGTTTCTATTCTATCAGTTGATTCTCAGAATATATTTGTTGAGGATTTTAATGCAGTACCATCCTAAATAAGATGGCATAGCGTTATACAATTTGGCTTTGGGTGATAGTTTGATATATGGAGCATTTTTCTTGATATATGGCAGAAAATCATCAATGACGCTCCTGAATTCCTTGTATGGCAGTTGTGAGAACAAACTGAATCTGTTTTTCATATACTGAGACAAGAATGTATCACGTTGCTCTTTTTGAACTTTGTTGATATTCTGATGCTGGTTGGCAAATTCAACGAGGCTTTTACTTACCTTGACATAATCGAGGGCGTGCTTCCTTTCCACATTCACATTAACGGATTGACCACTCTGGCCAACTCTATAATTATATAGTGTCATGTCGAGAAATACCATGTTCTTACCTAAAATATAGGGTGCCATAAACAAGATGGCGTCGTCGTAAAATACTTTCTCTACAAATAGTGGTTGCACATCTTGAAAAATGTCTTTTTTATAGGTGCAATACCAGAAACCATACATGTAGTAATCATTATCGGAATTGATGAAAGAGAAAGATGTTGTGTCAATTCTATGATTGTATTGAACATTCTTTATTATTGATACTGACGAAGTTTGATTTTGCTCATTATATCTAACCAAGTGGGTGAAAACCAAATCCTCATCTCTATTTCTCAACTCTTTAACAAATGATGATAGGTTGCTCAACCAGTCGTCACTATCTAAGAATCTAACATATTTTCCCGTCGCATTTCTTAACCCAATGTTCCAAGTAGAGCCATGACCACCGTTTTCCTTATCAATCACTTTGATGGATTGTGGATATCTTTTCTCGTATTCATGAGCAATGACACCTGATTGGTCGGGAGTTCCGTCATTGACGACGATCACTTCCAAACATTTCATCTGCTCTTCATCCAAAATGACAGAATCCAAGCATTGCCGGATGAATTTTTCTACTTTATATACGGGAATAATGATGGTTAGAATCTTTTCCATTATTGTTATACTAATAGTTATCTGATATCCATATTCAGCACCTTCTCAATGATAGGTGCCATGTCATAGTATTTGTATTCGGCCAGACGGCCTCCGAAAATCACATTTTGTTCCGCCTCAGCCATTTCCCGATATTTGTCCGCCAACTTATTGTTTCTCTCATCGTTAATTGGGTAATAAGGTTCTATCCCAGGTTTCCACTCCGTGGAGTATTCTCGAGAAATAACAGTCTTTGCCACGTCGTATATTTCATTGCCAAACATCTCAAAATGCTTGTGCTCAATGATTCTCGTATAAGGAACATCGGCTTCGGTATAGTTGATGACAGCATTGCCTTGATAATTGGGCGAGTCCAAGGTCTGTCGCTCAAAACTGACGGTACGGAACTCCAACTTGCCATGTAGGTAATCGTAGAATTCATCCAACTGCCCTGTGAAAACGATTTTATCAGCAACAGTTTCCCAATATGCTCTATCCGAAAAGAAATCAACACCTGTGCGGGTCTCAACTCCTTCAAGGAGTCCGTCTATCAGTTTGTTATATCCTCCAATAGGAATGCCTTGGTATTTGTCGTTGAAATAGTTGTTGTCGAATACAAATCTCACAGGCAATCTCTTAATGATAAATGCTGGCAGTTCGGTGCATTTACGGCCCCATTGCTTTTCGGTATACCCCTTAATCAGTTTTTCATAAATATCTCTGCCAATAAGAGTCAGGGCTTGCTCCTCAAGATTGCGCGGCTCAGACACACCTTCTGCCCTCATTTTATCCATTGCCTCTTTCTTCTGTTCTTCAATGATGGCTTTCGCTTCTTCCGGCTTTGTCACGCCCCACATCTGGTAGAAGGTATTCATGTTGAAAGGCAGGTTATAGAGTTTGCCCTTGTAATTGGCCACAGGAGAATTGGTGTAGCGATTGAACTCGACAATGGAGTTGACAAAATCCCACACTTGCTTGTTGGATGTGTGGAAAATGTGGGCGCCATATTTGTGCACGTTAATGCCTTCCACATTTTCACAATAGACGTTGCCACCTAGGTGAGGTCGCCTATCAATTACAAGGCACTTTTTGCCGGCAAGTTTGGCTTGATGGGCGAATGTCGCACCAAAAAGTCCTGAGCCAACAATGAGGTAGTCATGTGTTTTCATGTTGTAATTATCCAAGGGATAATAGATATTTGCCTACAATCTGAATAGAGACCTTATCTTGTAGAATGCTTTCAGCATTTTTTCAAGATTAGAGAATTTGTTTGTGTTATACAGTTCTCTTAGTTTTTTATGTAAGAGGGTTCGAAAATAGTACACATCTTCACCGGCAAAACAATGTGTCACGTCTGCAAGTCCAGAGAAAGGATCAATCACGACTTGTTTGATATGATCTGAAATGATAGCTGTTTTTTTTACTTCAATCATCACACTATTATCGTTAAGGATGAAAAGTTGTTTATTATGATTGTTAGATTTATTTGTACATAAGTAATGCCATATATAGGAATCTCTCATATATTTAACACCATGTTTTAGTTCACAATTCCATAGGTCATCAAGTCGTTCAACAATATGTCCCATTTCGAAATTTGTTTTTGCAAAAGAAGGTTGATCCATATAGACACCCACCTCAAATCCTTTAAGAAGATTCTCATTCCATTTTTTATAAAAATTATATGAGATAGCGTCCTCCTTCACATAAAGGACTCCACTGTTAAAATATGTTTCCTCCTTATCAATAGGCCATTGGAGTAAATGACCATGCTTTAAACACATATCTCGATAGGGGTTTTCTTTGAATGCGGCATGTGTGTCCCAACAAGCCATAATAGGTGATGTGAAATTATGTGTGTCGGGAAAAGGCTTAACGACAATCGTGTCACTGTCAATAAAAATAAAGTCTCCTTTTATATGTTGTCTTGCGCTAGTCTTTAATATTCTTGATCTTTGTTGAGCATTATATTTATTCGCGTCTAAGTCAACGGAGATGATTTCATCGGCATAGACTATCTCTTTTCTTCGATTGTTGGTAAAAGATGATTCTGTTGTTTTGTCTGTCAACAACGTGATGTGAGAATCCGGCATATAGTATTTGACAGAGAACATAGATATGTACGCTTGTTCCAAGTATATATCGTTGTTAGAACTGATAAGTACATAAAGTATTTTGGGCTGCATTATTTCGAAACTTAAACGGATATTTTAATAAAATAATTGAATCCTTTATTACAATAAAATGATATGAATATCACTTCTTCTTAGGCCGCAAATACCCCTTTTGGCGATGCATAATCTCATACCAGATGATTTTTAGGGATAATGGTTGCTCCTGGTCTAATATGTTTTTGTTCTCTTTCAGTATTTCATCTATGGTTTTTGTGTGTTCCAAATCGATGTAGAACTCATTGTGGCTTGCCCTTTTCTCCTCTGGGGGTAGCTGCATGTAGTCGCCATACAGTTCGGTAAGGAATTCATGGTATCCATTGGGCACAAAGATTGTCGTGTCCTCGAACGGAACGCTGACGGGTTTTTCAAACCACTGCTTCTCAAATACCTCGTTCGTTAGAGCCGTGCTATAGCATCTAAGTGTCTTTCCTTTTATCTTTTTTATCTTTTCGATGCTCTCATTGATCTGTTGGATATATTTTTGCTTGAATGGTGCATACCTTAATTTTTTAAAGGTCTTGACGCACGCGTTCACGATATTGAAACGGGAGAAATCATGAAGAATGTTTTCCCAAGAAGAATTAGCTATCGATTTCCGGTATTTCCACATCACATAGTGAAACTCCTCCAATATCATATTGGCCTTTGGGTCATCTTCGTCGCCTTCATCAATGGGGAAAACATCAATCCACGGACCAATGACATAAGGAAATTGAGGATATTCCCAGATGGTGCCCTTGGTGGTGTGGAACTTGGCAAATGGATAGGGACTGTCTCCGTCGAGATAAACAGAGATTCTATTTGATGATCCTTCCAAGGTGTTACGTAAAGACACAAACCTCTCATACTCATCCCTTTTCATGAAAACATCGATGTCGTCATCCCATGGGATAAAACCTTGGTGCCTGATGGCGCCAATCATAGTGCCGTAAGCCGCATAGAATGTGATGTTATTGTGTTCACAAAATGAGGCAAATTCTTTGTAAACCTCAAGTAATACCTTTTGAAATTGAGATGTATCTTTCATTGTTTTTTATCGTATTGCATGTCTTTCCAACAAATCATGCATTCTCACATTCAAACCATCGGGACGATCCACGACTTCGAAAGGTTTCCCATAAATCATCGCAAACGCTGTTCCATGAAAGGAATTACTCACTACATAGGTGGCATTCTTTATCAATGAGACAAAAGTTTCCGGTCTAGAACAGACATAGTTCTTGTTTGCGTACGGAATTTTCATAGGGCATATTGCATGAATCTTCAGTTTTTTTTCTCTTGCAATCTTTTGCGCTATCTTCCTTATTCGACCATCGTTGTAAAAATCATAGACTAATACATATTTCTCTCCTACTCCTGTGCCATCAGCAATCTCATCCCATTCCTGAGATGACAGAAGAAAAACGGGGTCTTCTTGCAAAATCCCTTGATAGCCTAAGTCCTCCAAAATTTTCAATGCCGATTGTTCCCTTACTGTAATCTTGTCAAATCGTTTCAGGTTTTCTTTCACAAACTCAATGGCTGATGGCACAATCTCTGATGTGGCAAAGCTTGCCGCAAAACTCTCCCTGCGAATCTTCTCATCTCCAAAATCCAGATAATACCCTGGGTCAGTTCCATTGCGAAAAGTTGTATTCCAAATCTGGTCACTTCCTGCAATATACATATCTGCGACAGGCGGATCCTCACGAAGTTCTTCAATACTATTATAGACTCGTGTAAGTGGAATATATTTCTTGGAGAACTCCTCAAAGCACCGATGACGTCGCACTGCACGTATCCTATCTGGGATTCGCAAGAAGAACTTTGCCCATTCCTTGATGGAGACACCTGGCCAATACCACAACCGAGGGCCTCGCATATAATCAGGTATATAATCAATCACTGTCGCATCATGCCCCTGCTTCTGAAGATGTCTAATCAAAGCATAGCATTGCAAACGTGCCCCATGATTATCAGCATTTTGACAGGTAATTGTACAAACTCTCATGACTTCATCTTCTTTACGAAACCTTGTAATAGTTCTTTCATCTTTACAGGCAGTCTTGAAGCATAATATTTTAACGACCGAGGCACATTTTCTACCTGTTCTATAAGCGAAGCAACCTTATCAATATTTCTGAGGGTTTTCCCTGAATGAATGCTTTTCATCACGTATCCATACGATACCGGACGGCGTGCGCTTCTCTTCATCTGCGACTCACAAACAATCATCTCTGTCGAAGGTTCTAAATGCAACACACTCTCCATCTCTTTCAGTAAAACAGAACCGGCTTTTGTTAGTGCTACAACACCATTCACGCCTTCCTCATTTTCTGCATATTTACTGCCCCATAAATCACCTATACGAATATCTGCAGCTGATTTAAGACCCTTGAATTTGCATTTCTCATAACAAGGCTTTGAAAGACAGCGATTCTTCAGATACATCCGATAAAACAAATCGCCTTGAGAAAACCTTGATGTGTAATGATCTCCTATACTCATCACCCATGAGTCATGCCAACCCGTTTTTTTGTTCCGCCATGATACGTGATTAATGCCGTCATTTTTCTTTTCAACTTCAGATAAATATTTATCCCACATTAACATAGACGGAACTCCATGACAGAAAAAATCCACGAGAAAAACATCGTCATCCATATGTAGCTTTTTTACCCATCGGCGCATCGAGTCAATCTGGCAAGGTGTTCCAACAACCAGATATTTTGAATCTTTTCGTAACTGTGCAAAACCTCTTGATGTGTCACTTTGGATGTATTTAGAACCAATGGAGGCCTTTAATTCATCCTCAGTCTTTGCTAAATAATGCTCCACCCGTTTCTCTTGGGGATTATATCGACAAAGTATCGCACAATAATTTTTATTCAGCAAAAAACTTGCTATCTCAAATCCAACCCCGCCACTTGAGCAGACTTTCCGAACTTCATTGTCACGACTCCAACCTGCATAACATTGCACCTCAAATGAACTATCTTGTTCCACATTTTCCGTACGAAAAGAGCAGACAATGTCACACATGTTGCAATGTACGCACCTCTCCTCATCAACCATTGGTTCATAAAACCCCGAAGAGTTCAGATTCATATGGATGGCTTTTCTCTTGCAAGAGGCGGCACACACTCCACATCCGTAACAATCTTTAGTTCCAAGAACTGAGCTCATTAACTATGACGTTAACCTATCAATAAGTGCTTCGATTTTCTTTACCTCAGTCTGACTTGTTTTATTTTCCTCCATCAAAACTGTATTCCTTATCCGCTCACGCAACTGGGTATCATGTACAAGCCTCAAAATCTGCTCTCCAATCTTCTCCCCTTTCATTTCCGCAATCAAACCATTTTTTTCATGTTCAATCTGGTTATAAATAACATCGAATTTTGTGCTGACAATTGGCAAACCCAATATTTTCGCCTCCGCAATAGTCATACCAAAGCCTTCATGACGAGAAGTTTGAACATACACATCAGCTTGAGCCATATACGGATAAGGATTCGTCTGCATGCCTAAAAGGACTATCGTGTTTTGCAATCCGTTAGAAGAAATCATTTCCTCAATGTTTTTCCTCTCGGGGCCTTCTCCTATGAAATACCATTTAAACTGTAACCCATTCTTCTTCAGGAACAGAGCTGCTTCCACAGCCATATCATAACCCTTTAACACATGAAGCCTTCCTGTCGTAACGATAACACACTCATCAGAGCACGTCCTCAAATTCGGCACCGGTTGTTTTGAAAGTTCACGGGTGACATGCGGGTTGATAATATCCCATACCGTAAGATATTTCTCAGAAAACTCTGGCATGCGTTCGTCCATTAATCCATGTAAAATGTCAGAGACAGGACATATACAATCAAATTTTCTGTAGAACTGTGAGTTATAACGAATATTATATCCAGTCTTAAAAATATCGGCATTTACCCATCCGACTTTCTTGCAATCATGAAATTTGTCGGCGACAATGTATGTCACAAGTCCTTGATGGTAAGCAAACACTATATCCCAATGACCTTTAGGTGCTTTTATTGCCCATCCCCTACACTTATAATAGGTTTCACCCCAATATTTACATTTCCCAAGTTTGTTACCCAAACGCCGCGCGACAGAGTAAATAACTGCCGATAAACGATAGAGTATTGATTCTAATATATTGTATTTTGGCTGCTCTACAACAATGATGTCGTGTGGAAGAAGTGACAAAAAGGCTCCTCCTGTACGAATCATCCAAATATATAATTCATATTTTTGCCAATCTAACAAAGACATAAGAGATACAAGGCTCTTCTCTGCACCACCGCATCCCAAAGACTCAATTACAAATAGAACCTTCTTCCTCGTCTTGTTGTATTTGGCATCCATAATCGAAATATTTACAACTTCAGCCTATCACATGTTTCCATTGCAGCCTTAATCGCCACGTCCATATTATAATAATCCCAATCCGCAAAACGACCTGTCATATAAAAACCTTTCTCAGAGAGATTCCTTTTTAATGACTTTATTGTATCTGCAGTATCTCGATTTTGAATAGGGTATGTATATTGATGATATTGATGGGTCATGTATCGAGGATGATAGGGCATGTGTTTTAAATTATCAAGTATCTGTTCCTTTTCCATTTTGTCCGTAAACTCCACTGTGGCCGTCATCTTCCCTTTCGCATTATTGTAGGGGGAAAAATTCCCCGTGCATATAGTACGATGACTGTCATATTCTCTGCTTGGCAGATACATCCAACTGTACGGATTATTATCTATCTCACAAAAAACAGATGTCGTCCCGTGATATTGGAATGATTCTATGTCTGGTCTATACGCTTCAATATCGATACCCCTTAAAATGGCTGGTAGCTCCTTGACATTTCCACAATACACGATACCATCATACATACCCCCTAATACACCCCATTGTGTGGTCTTTGAATAGTATGTGATCTTATCAACAGATGTCTTGTATTTTATTTCAAGACCTTCAGCCAATCGGTCGGCAAAAAATTGCGACCCATTATGACGAGGATACCAAAACGTGGAATGCACGAAACTTTTCTCCTCAACATGATTCATGTTATTATATAGTATCTCTTCTATAGTCGGCATAGGTAACTTCCCCTCAAGCCATGACAAGGGAATCTGATTTAACGGGCTTCGCCAAACCTTACAATTATAAGGGGAAAAATACAAATCATATAATGTGTCGCCAAATCGCTTTCTTAAAAAGTCTTCAAAATTCAAATACGTTTGATTGCCAGATGAAGCAATATGCAAGAAATCCTGAATGCAACGTTGCTGTAGCTCCTTGTCTAAGTAATAGATATGGTTCTCTATCGGATACGGAACATGAAAGCTTTCACCAAGTATTATAACAGAATTGCGATCTGCCTTAATATATTCTTTTTCAAAATCAACAAAATTCTTCACCCATTCAAATACTTCCGTATGTTTCGTGTTGAATACATGCCCACCACACGTATGAAAAAGGCAACCTTCGACATCCTTGCAACGAATTAAACCGCCAGGTGCGACTTCTCTTTCAAAAACAGTCACATCAAATCTCTCTTTCAACAAGTGAGCAGTAGTCATACCAGAAATTCCTGCTCCAATCACTGCGATTCTTCTCATATTGTCTTTAAATATTCCTGCAAAGTATTTACCCTTTCAGATGTGTAATGTTTCATCAAGTATTCTGAATATAAACTCATATCCACATCCGAGAAACGTGCCTTATCCATCGCTGCCTCAAACTGTTCGTAATTGTTGACATTCGTACACATCTTGTCCATCTCATAAAAAGCCGTATCAGGATTTTGAGGGTAACGCGCTATAACATGACAGCCACTAACAAGATATTCCAGAAAGCGAGGAGTCACTTGATTGAAACCGTTAGTATGCTCCCGTCCACCATCCATTCCTGGAGTTGCATACAATCCTACACGTGACATACGCATCATTGCCATATAATCCTCACGAGAAGCAAGATAACCAATATCGTTACCATTTGAATCTCTGTATGAGAACTTATTTCCATCCTTTATTCCGTACACGTATGTCATTTCAGGATGTTTCTCTCTATATCGCTCTAAGTACGCCTTCAAAACCTTATCCTGACGTCCCAGCATCACTACATCATAATGCTTTTCAAAAATAGTACTACCATCAATGCGATACTTGTCAGAGATGGACAATGCCAGATGCCTAATATGAAGTGGACACTTCACAGACACCAAATACTCGTATGCTTCCCTGCTTGATATCAGTACAAGAGGATTCTTATCATATCTCCCATAAAACTGCTGAAGTTCATCCTTTTCTTTGCAAAAGAAATCTATCATACAGGGAATGATGTTCCTCTTGTTGTTCCCATGGGGACTTGCGAGAGGCAACATCACAAAAGTAAATGAAGGAACGCTTGTTTGAAAAAAAGAAGCAAGCTTTGGAAATTTCCAGAATATCGTCTTGTCTCTTCTTTTCCAATCATCATAAAATAATGGCACTTGCATTTGCTCGGCAAATACATCTTCCCATTCGTTCACAATGCCATAATCACGTCCTTTGCTACGGGTTCTGTGTGTAAGGATTTGTTCTATTTCCAAGTTTCTTGCCCTTTTTAGACTACAAAATTATTCAAGTTTCAGCATAATATAATCAAACTTCCTCAAAACCCATTCCACAACCGCTCTTATGCGCCACTTTATTTTATACATCAAAGAATAAGTATAAACCTTTTTCTCTCCTTCTCTCCAGGTGCCAAGTGCCATATGCTTAGTAAACATATCAGCCGTTTCTCGAGTAGCATCGAAGAATCGTTGAGGGTATATGGTAAGTACGTCATTTTGGCATCGCTGTACATAATCGGCTAAGACGCTTGAATTAAATCCTATTTCTTTTGCTAACACAGTAAAAATACGTGAATTCAGGTTCATGTCTAACCTTAAAGCAGGAGGCAATGTCTTGTCATGAGAAGTAATAAAATGGCGGTCTGCATAATAATCCAAACAACGTTTGATGAAAGGATTACCTTTCTCAGCACCAAAACAACAGGTAGTCAGATACACCTCCATGGTGTGTGCTATCTGATGTATCGAATTCTCTCTACCAATAAACGCTCGATTATTTAACAACGGGTCAAAAGAACGGTACACCATCACATCTGTATCCAGATATATCCCACCATATTTATAAAGCGCATACAATCTAACAACATCCGAAGCAAACGCCCATTTCTTCTCTTCTAATGCCTCACGGATAAATACAGAATCTATTGATCGAATTGCCGCATCATCCCACTTCATCAACTGATAGTCGGGCATCCACTTATTCCAACTATCCATGCACCTCTGCATTTCTGCAGGGATAGGACTTGGCCCTAGCCATACATAATGAATGATTTTAGGAATCATTGTGCTAATCTGTCTATTACGTCTTGTCTTTTTAGATTTCGCTTTGCTTTAGGATGAAGCAGACGATACAATATGACCTTCATCTTAAGAATTCCACGAGATTGATAAATTTTCTTTGCAGGCTTCTTTAAAGTCTTATTGTATTTGTCCCATTCATCTTGCAACAAATGATTTGACAATTCTATTACCCATGGCGCCTGTCCTGCATAATGAATAATCGAAGGAGAATCTATACACTCCTTCAATTCTTTGGGATATTCTCTATAATAGTAATCATCGTGAAAGAAACCATCAACGACGTTGTATTTCATTGGAAGAAGAATCTTGGTGTCACGACAAATATAGTTAATTGAATCTTGGTCGGGGAACTGTATCCTGTCATTATTCTCTCGTCCCCACCGAATTACCTGATTGGCAATATCATGTTCACGCCAGTAGTCGAGATTCATTAACATTACACCGGCACATACGTAACCTTTTTCTTGTTCATATCCACAACGCTTGTATGTAGAAGGATCTTTTGATTGAAAGTCTATAGTGCCAGCTATTGCTTTATTGGTCATGTCAAGTTGAAACAGTTCCTCTAAATTCCCTGCTACAATGATATCCGCATCCAAATATAACACCCGATGCACATCTGCCTCTAAGATCTCTGGAAGAAGAACTCTATACCAAGTATAAATCGTCCAAGTATCTTTCAATCCCCTTAACTTTGAATCATCAACAATGACCACATTTAATTCTGCATTAGGATACTGACATACCAAATTCTTTAGTTGCCCTATGTTTCTGTCTGATATATAGTCACTAAGGATATGAATCATAACAGGAACGCTGTTATTTTCCAACAATCCTTTTATGGAAACCATTATATATTCTGCATAACCATCATTTACACAGAATGCAATATGCATGAGGTGAGTATTCATTCGTTTCTTATGTTATTTCCATGTGGACCCACAATCCGTGACTTTGTTCTTCATGTGGGCGAGGAAGAAGTGTTCTGCCTGCGTTTCAAGCGTACTTTCACAGAATTAGAATAAATTTTGTAAAATATCAAAAAATACACTTTGCTCCGATGCTTCAAATAATAAAATGGCCTGAGGCTGTTCAGCCAGCGGTTCAAGCCTGCTTTCACAGTATCTGAATAATAGGCAGACGATGATTTCGACACCTGAAAGTGGGGCATCCAACACACCTCACTTCTCTTAAACTTCTTTACGACCCAAATATGAAGCAATGTCTCCGACAAATAGCCATCTACACGCGGGATACGCTCTTTGCCCATGGCAGAGATTCTCTTGTCATAACGTTTCAGAACGTCAAACAGCCATGTACAATATTCATTCATCAGTTGTCGCGTCGTAATAAACATGTTTAGATAGTATGTAGTTTTACAATCGTAAATCACATGTTCAAAAGCATCAACATAATCAGGATAGTTCTCGTGGATAATCTCCTCAAGCAACACCCAGTGCTCATCTTGCTCGTTTTTTGGTTTATTGCGGTAAAGCACTGAGCAGTTTGGCACCTTAATAAATGGGAACGGCAAAATAATTTTCTTTTTCTTCAGAATGCGTTCCATGTCGCCAACTGAAAGAATATCATCTGCCAACCCTTTAGAGTTGGGTTTATAATTCACAAAAAATCTTCTGTAATGAACCAACCCAGTAATGTCTTCAGTCAAATTCTTCCAGTTCCAATAGAGTGCTGTTAACTCACAATAGTATGGATTCTCATTGGATACATTATCACCTGTATCGTCACACAACCATCCATGGCTTTTAGCGTCAGCATCGCTCATGCCTTTTCCCACTTTTACAACTTTATATCCAATAGAATTCAGTCGTAATACGCTGTCATCAAAAATTTTATGCGTTACTACCGTTACACATGTATCCATTTTTTCCAATTTTTAATGGCTTTCACAATGTAGTCCACGTTATCACTATTGTATTATTATCTTCTTCCTTTTCCAGGCTTGAAGAAATCCTTTATCCATAGCAAGAACAACAAAGAATAATAATTACGTTTTAATGCTGATATAATCAAATTCGTATTGCCTAATACAGACAAATATCGAGAATCTATCGAATTCAGTTCATGTCGCATACGATGAAAAGAATTCTTGTCTCTATCCTTACAACAAAAAATCATTGCATCCTGTGTCAATATTGCCTTTTTCCGATAAATTACATCCAAATAGTTATCTCCTTTTTCCATAAACGAATCTATCAAATGATTCATCGTTTTAACAAAGCAAATCAGCTGATTCTTCTTTGTTGAAACAGATGTCTGAGAGGTTATGGTAATGGAATTAGGTCTGGAAAGTTGATAATGATAGACAACTTTATCTACATAAGCAATTTTCTTGGCGTAATATAAAAGCAAAGGGGACACCTGCCAATCCTCACCTACATGAAAACTCTCGTCTGCTTTGATATGATGATCTATATAGATTTGCCTCCTTATCAAAATTCCCCAAACACTTTGGCTTGATTTGTCTTTAAGACAATCACAAACGATTTCTTCTTTATTCTTTGAAATATCGCAATACTTAACCAACGATGCTTTACCGCTGGTCTCAATCAGGTATTTAGCTACCACTAAATCTGCATCTGTAGCCAATTGCTCTGACACCAATGAAGAAATTGCATCCTTCTCAATATAATCATCCGCATCAACATGAAAAATAAAATCACCCGTGGCAAGTTGAACCGCCAAATTTCTTGCAGCCGGACAACCTTTATTCTCCTTTAGATGGATTATTCTAACTTGCCTCTGTCTATTGGGATATTTTTCCAGTACTTTTTCAATAATATCAATACTTTTATCGGGAGTACAATCATTTATGAACACATATTCCAAATTGGAATACGTCTGTTCAAAAAGTGAAATCGCACATGTTTCAACATAAGATTCCACTCCATATATGGGAACAGCTATCGTCACTTTATACTCGTCAATACTCATAGCAATACATCCATAAACAAACCAACAATGTCATTTGTTATTTTGACATTCCCCGAACAAAGCTTTCATGAAGAGAACTGTCTTCTGCTTCATTGGCCATACATAATAAGGAACTATAGAAAGGATCCTGATTTTATTCGAAAAATTCGTTTCAGAGTAAAATCTATATGCCCAGTCATCTATCTCATTTTTGAATCTCTCACGTGGTGCTTGAGGTTCTATATATGCCTTATACCAATCATAATACATGAGGGCTGCCTTTAACTTCTTCACAGCATATTTTCCAGCACTTGAAATTTGTCCTTCACTAATCCTGATTTTGCAAATAGGCTCACTCGATGAGGCTATTCCTCCATTTTTTACCATTCTCAAAATGGATGCATCATCGGAGAAATATCCAACAGGAAAAACTGTATATTGTTCCTTCTTTATCCTTTGACTTCTATACATGAACTCAGTAATGGTATGCTTTCGTTTAACTAGTGCTTTCGCTTTCACAAAATCATCAAACAACTCATATTCTGGCCATGAATCAGAAACTTCTTCCGTATGTGTTTTTTCCTGATAGATCATTCTTCTTCCGTGAAAAATATCACATAGAGGGTATTTTTGAGCCAACGCAAGAAGTGTACTCACAAAATTGGGCATCAGAATATCATCATCACATAACAATACAAAGAACTCACCTTTTGCATACTCAAGACATCGATTCCAATTGTTTGCAACACTGTCCTTCCCAACATTTTCTTTATTATAATGGTATGAGACCCTCCTATTGGTCAGATAGGGGGATACAATTTCTCTAAGATTCTGAGGTGAATGATCATCGACTATAATTAACTCAATATTATCATAGTCCTGAGCCAACGCTGATTCAATCGCCTCTCTCAACCATTTTCGCTTAAATGCAGGGATTGCAATGCTAACCAAGCCTTGTACATACTTCTTTTCGACCATCGTATGGCTTTTGGGGCTATCTCATTTAGGTTCTACTTGCCAGCCTTCCATCTTAGTTTTTGATTTTGATAGAACCTAAACAGACAAAAGGAATGACATAAATTCTAATAATTCATTTTGAAATAGGCAGAGGGGTAACTTTGTCAAAACAATGAATATGAAAAACTCTAATAATCATACTCTTGAATTTAAGCCCAAAAACAATTGGAATAACAAAATCTAATAATCTAATAAAAGAAATGATGTAAATAGAAAAGAAAAAACAATGGATCTCCTCATTGGGACTATTCAATTTTTTCTTCATTCTTTAACCATCTCTCGCGTATAATAGACGATTTGATTTGAATATCCTCTGAAAATGCGTTCCCAAAGCCATCTTCACCTTGTACTACAGTAAATGATAGCTGTGATTTCTCCCCAGTATAGCATTTCCTTATACGTTCTGCTACATCGAATACAATCTTATATTCGCCATTTGATAGTGTATACGGGGGTATTTGGAACGTGAATCTATAAACACCAGGAGAAAGAGACGCTTTATTGTTGTCATCGTTATAATCAGCTCTTGCTAAAGGGGTTTGATAAGAACTGTATAGATTGAAGCCGATTACTAATGACGGTATGTTTTTAATTACACATACTTCCATGATAATTGTGATAATAGAAGAGTTGTAGAAAACATTTCCTTCATTTGAAAAGACTTCTGCTTTACGTAAAAATAAGAAATCGGGATCTCCGTCAATTCCTTCAAATTTATCTTGAATTACTTCACTTCTGAGGTATGTTTTGATAGCTTCATTAGCAGTTCCTTGGAAAGCGATTGTTCCATTCTCAAGCAATATACCCCGGTTGCATAGGCGACGCACACTTCCCATATTATGACTCACAAACAACACAGTTCGTCCACCGCCTTTGCTCACGTCTTGCATCTTGCCGATGGCTTTCTTCTGAAATTCGGCATCGCCTACGGCCAGGACCTCATCGACTACGAGAATCTCTGGCTCCATAAATGCCGCGACGGCGAAGCCCAAACGGACGGTCATACCGCTGGAGTAACGCTTCACAGGGGTGTCAAGGTAACGCTCCACGCCGGCGAAATCGACAATCTCGTCGAGTTTGCTGTCAATCTCATGGCGGGTCATACCCATGATGCTTCCGTTCATGTAGATGTTCTCACGGCCGGTCATCTCTGGGTGGAAGCCGGTGCCCACCTCAAGCAACGAGCCGATGCGGCCACGGGCACGGATGACACCAGTGGTAGGGGCAGTGATGCTGGAGAGCAGCTTGAGGAGGGTAGACTTGCCGGCACCATTACGGCCGATGATGCCCACCACGTCGCCTTGCTCCACATCGAAAGAAATGTCTCGGAGGGCCCAGACGTAGTCGGACGTGCCTTTCTTCGAACGGTCGTTGGTCTCGCCAATTTTCAAATAGGGGTCTTCCTTGCGGAGGACCTTGGTGGCCCACCAGCGGTTGAGGTCGTGAGAGAGGGTGCCAGTACCTACCTGACCTAAGCGGTAGAGCTTGCCTACGTTCTCGAATTGGATGGCTATGTTATTCATTGATTACTAATTTTAACTACGGATTTATCTGGATTTCAAATTTTATAACTACGGATTTATCTGAGTTTTCTGAGGTTTTTATCTACGGATTTATCTGAGTTATTTGATACTTCAGTATAATCAGAATAATCCGTAGTCTTTTATTCATTTTTCTTAGTTGTCTCAGAATTATCCATAGTCATTTTAATCAATAGCCTCAGCATACTCCATGGTTTTTATACTGTGTCCATGAAGTTGCGCTCCGTGCGGTTGAAGATGATGACGGAGATGAAGAGGGCGATTAGCATGAAGATGGTGCTATAGAGCAGACCGCCCCAACTGAGGGAGCCACAGCCCATGCAACTGTATTTGAAGGCCTCGAAAATGGGGGTGAGGGGATTGAGCTCGAGGATGGTTCGTATCTTGCCGCTGGTGGTGCTCATCGGGTAGATGACAGGGGTGGCATACATGAACAATTGGACGCCGAAACCGACGAGTTGGCGCAAGTCACGGTATTTGGTGGTAAGGGCTGAGATGACGAGTCCCCATGACAGGGCGTGGAAGGCGGTGAGGAAAACGAGGAAGGGGAAAAGTACGATATAGCCGTTGACTTTCACAGGGGCTCCATTAACCGCAAAATAGATGTAGATGGCGATGAAGAGGAGCAGTTGGATGCCAAGCTTCACGAGGTTGGAGGTGATAGAACTTAGGGGCACAACCAGACGAGGAAAATAGACCTTGCCAAAGACTCCGGCATTGGTGGTGAACACATTGGAGCAAGAATTGAAGCAATTGCTGAAATAGGTCCAAAGTAGGATGCCGGCCATATAGAAGAGGGGTTGGGGCATGCCATCGGTGGAGATGCCAGCAAGATTGCCAAACACAAACATAAACATGATGGTGGTTAGGATAGGCTGAATGAGGAACCACAGCGGTCCCAACACGGTCTGCTTGTAGACGGTGATGATATCGCGCTTCACATACATGTAGTATAGGTCGCGGTAGCGCCAAAGTCCTTTGATGTCAACATCCAATAGCCGCTTTTGTGGCTTAATCTCTTTTGTCCAGTAATTTTCCATTGATAGTTTAAAATTGATTAAAAGGACTTCTTTGTATATCTATATAGGAAAGCCTCATCTCCTCAATGCCTCAGGCATTTGCTTGGTGAATACCTCCCAGTTGCTCACGTGGATAGGCTTGGCAGGCTTGGATAGCTGCTTCTTGGAGAGCAGGTAGCCGCCGGCATAGTGGTATGGGTAGCCAGCATGGTGAATGATGTCTTCCTCTATCAGGTTGTCGGCTTTCTGATACATGATGACGAAGCTGGCTTTTCTTGATAAGATACCATTGATATGCTCCATGTTCATCTGCACGGAACTGCCGTTCTGCTTGGCCCAATATTTGGTTCCCGGAAGGGCTCGCGATAGAATGCCATGACCTTCCTCATGGAATGAGGCGTTGATGATGGTGGGCTGAGGTATTTGGGAGATGTAATATTCGTAGTTGTAGAATTCTTCCCGCTCCGGACTGTCGTTCCAAAACAGGTTGTGCTTGAAGTATCTGTCGATGGCGAGTTGGCAGACGGTGAGGACGACAACAACGCCCATGGCGGTGATGACTGGTCGGGTGGAGATGGTTGGTGCCACCTCTGTCAGCCAAATAATGGGCCAGATGCAACAGATGGCGCAACTGTTGAAATAATAGTCCCAATAGGAGTGGGTGACGGTGATGGCGAAAATAAATAGGGTGCTAATGAGTGGGAACAGCCTGTATTTCTCTATCTTGAAAGAGAATAGTATTCCTCCAATAACAAGGATGAGGAAGAAGGGAAGCCGGAGCGGGTTGGTGAGCACGGCTACCCAATCGTATAGATAATCTTCGCGGAGACCTTCGTCGAAGAAGGCTGTAATATAGGCATTGACAAAATACTCCTGAATGAAAGCGTGAAAACTGCCTTGAGCAATCAGGTAGAGGATGAACGGGGTGAATGTGATGAGGAGTCCTGCCAGTAACCATAAGAATGGCAAGACGAATGAGTGGTGGCGGCGTATGGCGTGATATCCTGCAAACAGAATGAAGACAGACTGCATGGCCGCGATATTGTATTTGATGAGCACCAATGCCGCAAAACATACGCCCAATAGGAAGAATGACAGATGGATGCCTTTCTCGCTCTGCTCGTCGCCGTAAAGCATTTTGCTCGTGAGATAGAGGGATGCGATCATGAAAAGCATGCACCAGTCTTCGGCTCTCGTCTCGTAGTGGAACATGGGATTGAAATAGGCAAGGGCCATGAGCAGGGTGCAATTGAGGGCATTGCGGCGCCCGGGCAGGAAAATGCGGGCGGTGAGGTAGGTGATGTAGAAGATGAGGGCGTACCAGACGCAGCTTAGCCAGAACACACCGATGTAGTTGGTGGGACTGATGAGGTAGCCCAGACCATATATCAACCACAGCAGGGGGCCTTTGCTGTCGGCGAAATCGATGTAGGGCGTGAGGCCTTCCATCCATGCCTTGCCGCACATGAAGAACCATGCAGAATCGTGTCGGCCGTAAAGGTCGTGGGTGTAGCTGTCGGGGGAGATGATGAACAGCAACACTACAGCGAATGCGGCAGATACGAGGAGCACCGTCTTGTCGATATGTAGATGTGATGGATGAGACATCATGATGTCTTGGTTGTGGTATCGGGGTGGCTATGGGACTGGGGACGATGGCTCTACATCGCCGCTATCGTGCGCTGCATCTTCTCATACATGCTGCCCTCTATTGTCCAGCCAAGGGCGGAGAGTTTGTCGATGGAATATACGGAGCGCGTGACGGGGTTGTAGCCTTTGCGCTCGTCGTCGGAGGCCAGTTGGCATACCACCTTTCGCTGGCCAATCTGGGCTACCATCTCGGCAAGCTCGCGGATGGTGATGATGGCATTGGGGTCGGCCACGTTGTAGGCTTGTGCGCTCTCTCCCTTCAGGAGGATGTGGAGCAGGGCGCTGGCGCAGTCTACCACATAGCACCACGACCGGTATTGTGCCCCCGTGCTCTTCATCACGATGTCCTCGCCACGCTGGATGTTGCGGATGAACTGTGCGTAGACGCGGTTGTCGGATGGCGTGAAAAAGGGTCCGAAGGTGTGGCAGGGACGGGCAATCACCACGTCGGCGCCATACTCTGCGGCGTAGGAGACGCATAGGGTCTCGGCGGCTCGTTTGGAAGATGGGTAGCAAGACCGGGGGTTGAGTGGGTCGACATAGCCGCTGTAGTCTTCGGTGAACACCCTGCCGTCGCCCTCGCCATATACCTCGCCCGTGGATACATAGAGCATGCGTTCCATGCCGTGGCCCAATCCATACTCCATGGCATGGGCTACCCCGATGACATTGGCCTTGATCACCTCGACGGGCGACTGGGCAAAGAAATTGGGACTGGCATTGCTGGCGGCGAAGATGATGTAGTGGAAAGTGAGGTCGCTCTCCAACTCGTTGGTGACATCGTGACGGATGAAATGGAAGTGGGGGGCAGACCTGTAAGCGGAGAATCTCTCCATGGCCCGCTCCTCGTTGCGGCCCGATGCGTAGACGTGGTAGTCGATTCCAGGGCGCGACATGAGAATGTCGACCAGGCATCCTCCTATCAGGCCGGTGGCTCCCGTTATCAGGATGTTCTTGCCAGAGAACTTCGACCAGGGGAGCGCCTGCGTGGCGGCAGCTTGTATGTCGGTGGCGTAGGACTGCATCTTCAGGGGCGTAGTGGATGGTTTTTGATGATTATTTCAGCCAGTCTTCTTTGGTCGTGTGCATCAGCGCCTTAAGGATTTCGAGATCCTCGACGGTGGTCACTTTGATGTTCTTCTCAGAACCGGGCACGATGTGCATCACCCTGTTGCCTAATTCGGCACACAGCGTGCAGGAGGCCACGGAATTGACGATGCCTTTTTCCTTGGCTTCCTCATGGGCGGAAATGATGTTCTTCAGTCTGAATGTCTGAGGAGTCTGGGTCCTTATCAGGGTGTCGCGGGGGATGCTCGTGGTGGTGGAGAAACCGTCCTCGCTCTCCAAAATGGCTTCGCGGCACTTGATGCCGGTGATGGCATAGCCGAAGGCTTTGCATGTGGCGATGTTGCCGCTGATGATGTCTTGCGAGAGCAGTGGCCTGACGGCATCGTGAATCAAGACGAGGTCGTCGCCGTCGCATCCCGCTTCTAAAAGACCGTAGATGCCATTGTGTATGGATTCCATACCGGTGTCGCCACCTGGGAAGATGTATTTCAACTTGGTGATATTGAACTGGTTGGCGTAGCTTTGGACTACTGTCTCCCATCCCTTCAGACATACGATGGCTATCTCTTGAATGTCAGGATGGCGTTGGAAGCACATCAGGGTGTGGATGACGATCGGGGCTCCGTCGATATGGATGAATTGCTTGGGAATGTCTTGTCCCATGCGGTTGCCGGAACCGCCGGCGATGATTAAGGCAATGTTCATTTCTCTATGGTTGTATGAGTTGTTGCAAGTTTCTTATTCAGCAGTGATTACCACGGTGCCGATTTGCAGCTTGTGGTCGCTCCATGGTGTGTCGGCAATCTGGTAGCTGAGAGGGCGAAGGGTGGGACTGCACATCATATGGTCGATCTTGAGGATGCTGTGCCACCGCTTGAAGGTGCCGCAAAGGGGCGGCCGGCGCGAGAAATCGGTAAGCACGGTGCGAAGACGGCGGGCCGGGTAGCCACAGGGTGTGTCGTTGAAGTCGCCGCACACCACTACGGGATGGGGACTCTGCCGGATGTCGTTGAAGAGCGTGAGGGCCTGCTCGTCGCGGAATATAGCGTGATGCACGATGCGGCTTGCCTTGTGAGCTCTTCTTTTGACCTCCCCCGTCCCCTCCTGTAGGAGGGGGGATTGATGAGGTGGGGTGATGCCGGTGGTCTGCAGGTGGACGCAGAAGATGCGCAGGGTGTCGGTCTTGGTGGCCACGTCGGCCCAGAGGTATTTGTTGTAGGTGCCCTCGAAGGTGCGCTCGCCTGTGGCGATGATGGGGTGGCAGCTGAGGATGGCGAGGTTGAGCACCTCGTCCTCATGGCTGTTGCGCACAGCGTGGCGATGCTGGGGCAGGGCGTCGAGGATGTCGGTCCATGCCACTTTCACCTCATGGGGCCGCTCTTGCAGGCAGATGATGTCGGGCTGTAGCGTGCGCATGTATCGGGCGCTGTGCAACATGGTGTCGCGCGAGACGAGGAAGTTGTCGACGTTCCACGACACGATACTGACCGACTGCTGCCCAGGTTTTGGCTCCTTGGGGATGATGGGCACATACGCCCACATGAGGGGGAGGCTGAGCACCACGATTGCCAGGTGCACCCAGCGCCACCAGCGCTTTCTCAGCAGGGTGGCAAGGATATTGGCGATGATGATGATGAGTGCGCCGTAGCCGATGCCCACGAGCCGACCGGCAAGTGCGGGGGGCAGGTAGGGCAAGAGGAGCAGCAGGACCGACAGGATAAGGATGAGGGCCGAGAGGATGTTGGCCATCGCTTTCTTCATTTTCTTGCCTTTTTGTTCCTACTGAGTCATGCCTCTCGCTCGCAGTGGTATCTTCATCCCCCTCTAGTCAAGAGGGGGAATTGGTTACTCCTCCAATGAAGCATGCCTTTCGCTCGCGGTGGTATCTTCATCCCCCTCTAAGATTAGATGTTGCTCTCCTCCGGGAGACGGGGGAGTCGGAGGGGGTGTAGAGGGTGTTGATGCATCATTGCATACCCTTTACAACTGGTCGTTGTTCGCGAACAGCAGCTCGATGTTGTCGAGTTGGCGGCGGGTGAGCTTCAGACCATAGAGATAGTCCTCGAAGCGGTCGAGGTGGTGGAGGTCGGTGCCCACGTTGTCGTAGAGACCTTCCTCGAGAAGTTTCTCGGCCACGATGGCCGGACGCTCGCCGTAATAACCGCTGAGCGACAGCAGGTTGAGCTGGAACTCATAGCCGTGGCCCTTGAGGTCATGGTAGTCGGCCTCACTCATATACATATACCGCTCGGGATGCGCGATAAGGGGCTTCAGGTCGCGGTGCCACACGCTGAGGAGGATGTCGTAGAGGTTGTTCGGACCGTTCATATACGATGTCTCCACCAGCAGGTGGTTCTTGCCCAGCAGCAGGGCATCGGTGGTGAGGCGCTCGTCGAAGCCGCCGTCCATCATGTATTCGGAGGCAAGGTGGAGCTGCATGCCCCCCTCGTATTCGGCCTTGAGCTCGTCGAAAGGCTCGCGCAGGCGGGCAGCGGTGTTGCCGTTGCCTTGCATCACATGGGGAGTGAGCCATGCGGCGGTGAAACCGAGGTCGTGCTCCATGTAGTCGAGCAGGTCGAGAGAATGGGGCATGTCGGGCGAACCGTCGTCGACGCTGGGCAGCACATGGCAGTGGATGTCGGTCTTGCCATGCAGGATGCCCGATTTCACTAGCCGGTGTTTGAAGTTGAACATGATGGAATGTAGCTTTTTGTTGTCAGTTTTGTGTTTTTGAGGGGGACTTTGTTGTCTATGCCCCAGTCCTTCTCGTTTTTTTTACCTCCCCCATCCCCTCCTATAGGAGGGGGCGCTGCTCGGTGTTCGCAGTGGTAATTATCCCCCCTCTCCTATTAGGAGGGGACGGGGGAGGTCACCACTTGAAATATCGGTTTACAGCGTAGTGGTGCCGTCGTTGCCCGACTGGCCCGTGCTGCCAGAATTGCCCGATGGCTTCTCCGTGGAGCTCATTCTCGATCTCCTGACGATGGGCTCATCAGCTTTCGTGCCGCTCTTCTTACTGCCTTTCGTGCTTGATGACGAACTGCCGTTCTTGGCGGCCGACTGGTGCTTGCGGTGATGGCGGTGCTTCTTGCTGCCAAACGGGAAGATGCGCTCCCACCAGGGTTTGTTGCTGGTGTAGCCATATCCATATCCGCCATATCCGTAACCATAGCCATATCCGTAGCCGTAGCCATATCCGTAGCCGCTGTGCAGCGATGTGCCATTGAGGATAATCGACATGTTCTTCAGTTTGCCGCTGTTGTAGATCTTCTCTACCTCGGGCATCATGCGGCGGTCTACGCGGCCCACGCGGATGACGAAGATGGTGAGGTCGGCAATACGGTTGGTGATCACGGCGTCGGCCACCACTCCGTAGGGCACGTTGTCGATGAAGATATAGTCGTAGCGCGTGCGCAGTTCATCTACCATTTTGTCGAGACGGTCGCTCAGCAACAGCTCGGCGGGGTTGGGGGCGATGCCACCGGCGGGAATGATGTCGAGGTTCTCGCAGATGTCATCGTGCTTGATGATGTCGTCGAGTTCGGCCTGCCCCGAGAGGTAGTTGGTCATACCTTTCTCTTGGTGGTGCTTGGTGTGGATGGTGAGCGTGCCCTTGCGGATGTCGAGGTCGATGATGATCACCTTCTTGCCGGTCTGGGCGAAGCTGGCGGCCAGGTTGCTCGACACGAAGGTCTTTCCTGCCGATGCACCGAAGCTGCTGAAGGTCACCACCTGCAGGTTCTCGGCTTTCACGCGCATGAAGTCCATGTTGGTGCGCACGATGCGGAAGGCCTCGCTCGTGATGTCGCGGCTGTCGTTGAGCACCACGATGCGCTGGCTCTTGCCCAGCGGGTTCTTCGAGAAACTGTGCTTGGGTATCTCGCCGATGAAGGGCACCGAGGTCATATCCTCAATGTCTTTGCGGCTCTTCACGCGGGTGTCGAAGAAGAAGAGGAAGAGCAGGGTGGCCAGCGGGAGGCCGACGGCCATGGCCATGTTCTTCGTCATCAACGTACCGAAGATGGGCGAGATGGGGGTCTTGTTGCCGTAGGCGGGCTGAAGCACGCGGGCGTTCGACTCGGTGGTGGCAAGGCTCAGGGCGTTCTCCTCGCGCTTGTTGAGCAGGTAGAGGTAGAGCTCTTCCTTGATGTGCTGTTGGCGCTCTATCGAGAGCATCTGGCGCTGCTGCTTGGGTATCTGCGACATGCGGGCAGAGGCTTGGCCGGCGCGGTTGGCCACGTCTTCAATCTTGGCGCTGATGTTGGCGTTCATATTGTCTACCGAGCGCAGGATGTTCTGGCGCATCGAGTTGAGCGTGCTGTTCAGGTCCTCAATCACGGGGTTGTTCTCGCCGCCACCGCCCTCAAGCAGCTTGTCGCGGCGCAGTTTCGACTTGTTATACTGGTTGATTTGCTCCTCGATGGCACCGTTGCTCACACCGGTGTTGGTGGGGATGAGGTCGGTGGCCTTCGACGGGTCGCGCAGGTAGTCGCGCAGATATTGGCCGGTCTGCTGTTGCAGCAATAGGTCTTTCACCTCGGTGCTGTAGCGCTCGCGCTGACTCTGGGCTTGCGAGGTGACTGAGCCGAGGTCTACCATGTTGTGCGACTCCTTGTAGTTCTGTATCTGGGCCTCCACGCCTCCCAGCTCTTTCTCGATGATGGCCAGGCGCTCGTCGATGAAGTTGCTGGTGTTGATGGCTATCTGGTTCTTGTCAGAGATGGTCTCCTCGTTGTAGATGTCGATCAGGGTGTTGAGGATGTCCTCGGCACGGGTGGGGTTCACGTCGCTCAGGTACATGTAGAGTATCGACGAACTGTTGTAGCCATAGCTCATGCCGGCGTCGGCCGATCCTTGAGTGATGGTGAGGTTCGGACAGATGTTGCCCACCGTGACGTTGATGTCGTTCTTCTTCACGTTGATGGTGCGGCCAAACCACTCTTTATTATAGAATAATGTTTTGGTGATGCTGAGCTTGCCGAGGGGAGTGCGCACGGTCTTGCCGAGCGGGGCGGTAAGCGGACCTCCGGTGGTGAAACCGGCCAGCCGCACCTTCTGGTCGTCGATGGGTGTCACCTGGAGCGTGGCCGTCTGGTCGTCGGCCACATCGAGGAACGACACCTTGATGGGCGAGTTGCTGTAGAGTTCCTCCACACGCAGGTAGTCCATGATGGTGTAGTCGATCTCGGCGTGCAGGCGGAGTATGGCCTTGCGCATGAGCTCGGGCGACTGGAACTGCAATATCTCGTTCGAGATGTTCACCTGTGGCGTGGCGTTGGCCAGACGGTCGAGACCGGCCTGACGGGCCGATGCGTGGGCGTCTTTGAACATCACGGTGGCGTTGGTGGTGTAGCGGAACTGGGTGGTGGAGTACTTATACCATGCCCATCCACCGAAAAGGGCGATGGAGAGCACAAACCAGTACCATTTCGACAGCAGGAAACGGAGAATGTCTAACGGGTTGATGTTGAAGCCTTTTGACGCCAGCGAACTGTCGGGCGCCATGTTCTTCTGTTCACTCATTTTTACCATGGTGATAGCGTGTTATAGTGGTTGCTGATTGATTTTGCCGTTTTTTTGTATTAGGCCGCTGATTGCTGATGCGCCCTGCCCTTACTTCTTGAACAGGGTGATAAGCGAGATGGCGGTGGTGATGAGCGATGCTCCGGTGAATATCCACTGCATGTTGCGGCGCGACTCCTCGCGCACCTTGTTGTCGTTGGGCTCCACGTAGATGATGTCGTTCTGCTTCAGGTAGAAGA
>Ga0310695_10001529_pt1 | contig 54292 bp, 52 predicted proteins | sample RumenRJG_04DNA_FD_203882 | JGI IMG/M metagenome (GOLD analysis project Ga0310695, IMG submission 203882) | Bovine rumen microbial communities from Lethbridge, Alberta, Canada - RJG_04 (v2) (version 2) | ecosystem: Host-associated > Mammals > Digestive system > Stomach > Rumen | place: Canada...
GGGTGATAACAGAGGGATTGTGTGGATGAGGTATAAACAGGGTGCAAGTAGGGTACAAGCAGGGTGCAAGATGGTTATGAGGTAGTGATGAGAGAGTCGGGGTGATAACAGAGGGATTGTGTGGATGAGGTATAAACAGGGTGCAAGTAGGGTACAAGCAGGGTGCAAGATGGTTATGAGGTAGTGATGAGAGAGTCGGGGTGATAACAGAGGGATTGTGTGGATGAGGTATAAACAGGGTGCAAGTAGGGTACAAGCAGGGTGCAAGATGGTTATGAGGTAGTGATGAGAGAGTCGGGGTGATAACAGAGGGATTGTGTGGATGGGGTATAAACAGGGTGCAAGTAGGGTACAAGCAGGGTACAAGTAGGGTGCAAGTTGTACCTCAACATTAAAAAAATGAAATAAATAGAATACAAACAAAATAAAACAAAAATCAAATAATGGCGAGTGCAATTGAGTTTGATCATGTGTCCAAACAATATCGTCTTGGATTAGTGAGTACCAAGACATTGAGCCATGATATTCGGAGATTCTGGATCACGAATATCCTGCATCACGAAGATCCTTACTTGAAGATCGGAGAAACTAACGATCGTTCAACGAAAGGATCAAGTGAATATGTTTGGGCTCTCAAAGATATCAATTTTAAAGTCGAGCAAGGCGATGTCGTCGGCATCATAGGCAAAAATGGTGCGGGCAAATCGACTTTGCTCAAACTCCTCTCCCGCGTCACCGGTCCGACGACGGGGACGATTAGAGCACATGGTAGAATAGGCTCCCTCTTGGAGGTCGGTACGGGCTTTCATGGTGAGATGACGGGACGGGAGAATATATTCATGAACGGCGCTATCCTCGGTATGACCCGTAATGAGATCCAAGCCAAACTGGATGAGATCATTGACTTCAGCGGATGCGAACGGTATATTGATACGCCGGTAAAGCGGTATAGTAGCGGTATGACAGTGCGACTGGGATTTGCTGTAGCGGCATTCCTGGAGCCGGAGATATTGGTGGTAGACGAAGTCCTCGCCGTAGGCGATGCGGAGTTCCAAAAGAAAGCGATAGGTAAGATGAAAGACGTAAAGATAAGGGCACTCGGTGCCAACTGGGGTCCCCAACGTAAAGCCGCATGATTTGCGATGGGGAGGAGCGAGAACATCCGAGTACTTCCTGCCAAAACGTAATTTTGGTACATGTATCGAGGATAGTTCCGCGATAGGCCAAGGCCGAACAGTCCTCTTCGTTAGTCATAATATGGCAAGTGAAATTCAACCTTTGTGCAAGAAAAGAGTATTGCTGGAGAATGGAATGAAAAGTTATAGAAAAGTAGCATAAAAGGAGTTCCAAAAGAAAGTAATCAAGGAGTTCCAAAAAAAAAGACCAAAAGAAAGCGATAAGAAAATAATATAGACAGAATAGGTTATGGAAGATTGGCAACAGATGTCAGATGAAGAACTGCTGAGGAGGACGAATCCGGATATCTTCAGCATAGTGAAAGCAATAGGAAAAGATATTATTCCTCGTTGCCAGATCATTCCTGATATGGGACTCAAGGGAAGGAGGAGTTGGAGGATACATCATTTCAACCCTGCGCGTGAGGATGGCTTTGTGGAGATGACTAAACCGGATCACCCCAATAGTCCCAGTCAGATGTATCGCCTCACGGAAAAGGGATTGAGATTGTTGGATGCATTGAACCGAAGGGGAGAGCAATGTTAAAATAGCGTGAGGATCCAAGCAGGGCCCAAGCTGAGTGAGGTGAGTGCTGCGGGGGATAAGGTAAGTAAGAATGGTTGAGGATCCAAGCAGGGACCAAGCTTGAGCACAGCAAGTGGAGTTAAGAAAGAGAGAATAAACTTGGGTGAAAAGTATGAGGGTCCAAGAAGGGATCAAGCTATATATAATAAGGAGTGGGATCCAAGCAGGGACCAAGCTAAGAGGGGATGAGTGCTGCGGGGGTAAGATAGGTAAGAATAGTTGAGGATCCAAGAGGGGGCCAAGGTGGGACCAAGCTAGAGAAGAATAAACTGAAATAAAAACAAGATAAAAGAAATACTAGATTATGAACACAGCTATTGAGTTCAATCATGTTTCAAAGCAATATCGTTTGGGATTAGTGTCCACGAAGACACTATCACACGATATACGCCGATTTTGGATAACAAATATTCTTGGGAAAGAAGATCCGTATCTCAAAATAGGCGAAACAAATGACAGAGCTTCTAAGGGAAACTCTGAATATGTTTGGGCTTTAAAAGATATAGATTTTAAAGTGGAGCAAGGCGATGTTGTGGGGATAATTGGAAAAAATGGAGCGGGGAAATCGACGCTGCTGAAGTTGTTAAGCCGGGTGACGGGGCCGACGACGGGTACGATAAGAGCCCATGGTAGAATTGGTTCCCTCTTGGAAGTCGGCACCGGCTTCCATGGCGAGATGACGGGACGGGAGAATATATTCATGAACGGGGCGATACTGGGCATGAGTAGAGCAGAGATACAGAGCAAACTGGATGAGATCATTGACTTCAGCGGCTGTGAACGCTATATTGACACCCCTGTGAAGAGGTACTCAAGCGGTATGACAGTGCGACTGGGATTTGCTGTAGCAGCCTTCCTGGAACCGGAGATTCTTGTGGTGGATGAAGTGCTGGCAGTAGGCGATGCAGAGTTCCAAAAGAAAGCAATCGGCAAGATGAAAGACGTCAGTCAAGGCCAAGGCCGAACAGTCCTCTTCGTTAGTCATAATATGGCAAGTATTCGTGCACTTTGCAAGACTGGAGTCGTGCTGGATAAAGGAAGTGTGAAATTTATAGGAACAGCTGACGATGCTGTTGCACGCTATTTGTCGGGCAACAATTTCTCGTTCGATAAGACAGTTGAGGTGACATCCGATCATCGTGGCATAGGCACAGGATTGCCATTGGACCTCCAAATTATGGCAATGACCATATTGAATAACAATGAGTATATGGCGACGGATGAGCCGATTCGTTTGGAGATATTGATTAAGAAAAATAATCCGAACGTTCTGAAGTTCAGTATCGGTTTGATGATTAATAATAGTGAAGAGGAGCGAGTGGGTTCGTATATATCACCGATTTATGATTCCGTGCCGAACAAAGAAGAGTTTATAATCAGGATGACATTGAAGAATCATAATTTAGCGAAGGGTACTTATACGATTGGTGCGAATATCGGGATCAAGGATTTGTCGTTGGGCTTGCGGGATTATGATGTGGTGCATAATGTGCTAAGCATGGAGATAGTAAACGCTACAGCCAATAAGCCGATAGCGTTATGGCAAAAAGGTTGGGGAAACATCAATTTCCAGGATGCAGATATTGAATTTGTTTAAGCAGAGTTGAAGATGAAGGAATACGCAATATATTCGGCAATAGTTGGTGGCTATGATGACATTAAACAACCATTGGTGATAGATGATCGATTCGACTACATCTTATTCTCCAATGATATTCCATCTTCGCGTGTCGGTATCTGGCAGGTGTTGCCGATACCGTATGCCAATGAAGATAAAACACGCATAGCTCGGTATGTCAAAACGCATCCGGAGCAATTGTTATCTGCATATAAAGCAAGTATATGGATGGACGGGACATTGCAGATAGCAACCCCCTATATCTATCGAAAGTTTGATGAATTAAATGAGAAAGGTGTACTAATATCATCCGTTAAGCATACGGGTCGTGATTGTTTATATGAGGAGATGGTGGCTGTGTTAGATTACTTGTTCGAGAAAGAAGAAATAATATTGAAATGGGGTAAGCAACTGCGAAAGGAAGGATTTCCACGTCACCAAGGGTTGACAGAAACGAATGTGCTGTATAGAAGGCATCAAGATGAGAAAGTAAAAGCATTTGACGAGTTGTGGTGGAGTTGTATAGATCAATTCTCAAAACGAGATCAGTTGTCGTTTAACTATTGTGCATGGAAATTAAACATCGATGTACCTTATATTCTTCCGGAAGGAGAGTGTGGTACACATACGAATGCGTTTAGATATCACGAACATTCCAATGATCAAAAGAAATATGTTTTGACAAAAACGCGATCTATGCAGCATTGGATGAAGAAAAATGGAGCAAGTGAAAAGGAGATTGCTAATGTGTATTATAAACTATTTGCCTTGCCGCAACCTCAGATATGGACACGCATAGTAGGGCAATACTACAGGTATAAATATTTGACTGCATATTACATCAAACTCCTTTTGAGTAAATCAAAATAAAATGACAAGCGAATCGGCAGATATGGTTAGAGTTGGAAGTGTGTTCACTATTCATACGAAAGGAATAGTGGGATACTCAAATGTGATAAACGTTAAAGGCTCGAATGACTTGTTCGTGTATCGAATGCTGGACAAGACATTCTTTAGCGTGACGCATACTCCAGATTCTGATAAACGCAATGGCGTTCATAATTTGATTTGTTCTATGTCTCCAAAGTCATGTAATGCCAATTATTTTGCGTTGTTATTGAATAGTAAACATGTGCAAGTGACTATAGAAAGTAAACATAAAGAGAATAAGCGTTTAGGAGTACCTTCTATAGTATCAAACATTTATGTCCCAGTAGTAGAAATAGAGAAACAAGAAGCAATCGGTTCTCTGGATGTGATATGTCAGTTCTTAGAAATGAATGCGATAGAGAAGGTGTACACTATTGAATACCCAGCTTTGAAGTTAGGGTTATTTAGAGAATTAGCAGAAGCAATAGCGGATGAGGTGTATAAGACAGAGCAAATAAAATTTTTCCAGCTGACTTTCATACATCACTGGCTGCTGATTTATAGAAGTGTTAATGTAGAGCAATATGCGGATGGACTTAAACGAGAATTGAGCGAGGTGGGATTGTTGAAATGTATAGAAGCGTTGTTTGAGAAGTTAGTGGCCCCACGAAGTGAGTTGTATGCCAATTTGATGCGGTATAGGATTGTTCGTTCTATAAATGATTAATTCACTAGGATATGTATGGGTCGATATAGAATAAAAGATATTACGATTACGAACCTGAAGCATTTTAAGGGCGAATTTGCCATTCAAATGGATGGTAAAAACCTATTACTTTATGGTGAGAATGGAAGCGGAAAGAGTTCGATCTATTGGGCACTTCATATGTTCTATCAGAGCTGTATGAAGACTTCGGATAGTATAGGGGCCGGAAAGTATTTTGATGCTAATAATGCGCAGAATTTACGGAATGCCTATGCGGATAGTACTGCAAAATCGGGAGTGGAGATTACATTTTATCCCGTTGGAGGAGGCAGTAGTGATCGATTATTTCATGATACGAATGAACGAATTAGCACGACTTCTACGGCTACCGATAAGTTCATGCAATTCTCATTGCAGTCCAGTGATTTTATAAGCTATAAGAGTTTGGCATCGTTGTACGATTTTAGAAATAGTCAATTATGTGATTTGACATCATTATTCGAGAGAGAGTTATTCCCGACGATGAATTTCTCTGAAATGTTAAAAGACCTAGATGGCAATGTAACTGATATATCGAACATATCTGTATGGTGGGAGACGTTAGATAGTTATTTGTCATTACTGCCACGCCGATCGGATCATTCAAATGTGTATGTTGTTAGGAAAGAAGGCAAATATAAAGATTTTGAAAATCGTTTGGCTGATTTTAATCGATTATTACAAGAATCCTATTTGGATGACATAAACAGAAGAGCTAATAAAATTTTAGAGAATGACTTCAAGGTAGAATATAGAGTCAAATTAGAGAGAGAGGAGGCTACATTTAACAAAAAGTTACGAAATCTCGGAGCACAACGCTCGTTTAGAGACAATAAGTTGACACCAGCAAAGATTCTATTGAAGATGAAATGGAAGGACGATCGAATACCCTCCACTAGTCATGAGATATTGGTTGAGCATCCACAATCATTCTTCAATGAGGCGAAGTTGACTGTAGCAGCGTTTGCGATACGTTTGGCGATTATTGAGATGAAATATGCAGGAACTGCAGTGGATAGTGCTCCGATTGTATGCGTTGATGATTTGTTGATAAGTTTGGATATGGGAAATAGGATTCCGGTAGCAGAGCGCATATTAAAAATTGCAGACGATTATCAGCTGTTTATTTTTACGCATGACATGTCGCTATACAATCTTTTTATGAGTTTAATTCCCGAAGACTACAAAAAAGACAAATGGTTGTGCTATGAGTTGTACAATGTGTTGGATGATGTGAATGATTCCACATCGCTCAATCCTCACTTGTGTGTAAGCAAGTCATATATGGAAAAGGCAAAGTATGCATGGCAGCATCATGATATTCCGGCTGCAGTTAACTATTTGCGAAAAGAAACGGAACGTCTATTGCAGAAATTGATGCCGCTAAACATGTTGTTGTCGAAAAATATAGAGAAGGCTAAATTGAATGATTGGATGCAGCGTGTTCCTGAGTTTGTAAGGCTATACTCATTACCAGCTAATCCGATAGTGCATATGGATTATTTCCGCAGCCGATTATTGAATCCATTATCTCATGATGATTTTGGCGCACCGGTATATTCGAATGAGTTGAAGATATGTATAGAAGAATTATCGGAATTGGCAAAATATGAAAAAGGAGATATCATAAAAGGGAACGACATTTTAAGCACGCATTTTGAACTGGCAATGACGTATGGTACAATGTCGATGTTGGTAGAGTTCGTTTGTGCGGAGAATTGGGATTATTGCTATGAGAGGGGAACGACAACTCCTCGGTATTATAAGGATGTAAAAGTAAAAGTGGTGCTCTCTTCTGATACAATGGTTGTGCCTATAAAGGATTCAGTGCCATTGAATGAGATTTACAAAAATGTATATACGCACTTAGGCTATATTAAAAATTCAGCACCTAAATTAGAGGATATTGTAATGCGGTTGACGGATGGAAAGTTGTTGAGAGATATATAACATAGATTGGAAATTGCAGATAGATGAGTAGGAAAGTTAAAATATACACGAGGTCGGCGAATATAGAGTTGTATCGATATTCGCAGGGGTTGATTGATTTGCCATATAAGCGAGTGCGTTTGTATGGTACCACGGCTGACGGGTATTTCTATCAGATGTTGGAGGATAAGGAATGCGATTGGGTGATCAATGTAGATGAGGATGCGTTTGTGACAGATAATGGGGCAATTGAACGATTGATGGAATATATGATGGAGAATGATATCGTGTGTTGCGGAATGCATGATGGAGGTGTCCTTCCTATACGATTCTGTAATCCAATTATCCAAAATCCGTTCTTCAATATCATCAACTTGAAGGCAATACGAGAGAAATTCAATAGGGAAGAGATAGAACAATTTGATTATGCCATGCACAAAGCAGAGTTAGTAAAGAAACTACCGATAGAGTTGCAAGATTATGAGGGATTAAAGTATGATAACTATGAGCCGTATTATAAGTTCTTCTTCTGGTTGGCATTGAACTTCAAGTTGATGTATCTGGAGGTAGAGGAGCATAAAGATGGATATACTACGATAGCATATAATCAGGAGCATAAGCCAATACTACTACATACATGGTGGAGCAGAGAGTTTGGACATGATACGGTGCATACACCACGTATTAAGGCAGTGATAGATGAAGCATATGCTGCACAAGGGAAGAAGAAGCCATGCATGTTCTTTGTGGCGATATGGAGATGGTTTGAATATAAGTCACAAAGACTATATGAATGGTGGATTTGGTGGACGAGACTTGGGCACGGGAATTACATTATCCGGCATCTAAAAAAGTCTCCGATGCATTATATTCGGCGTATAGGAGATAAGATAAAAGGAAAAGAATGACGATAAGCATTATCATACCCGTTTATAATGTCGAGAAGTATTTGGCGAAATGTCTCGACTCTATACTTGTGGACAATCAGTTCACAGGACAGGTGGTATGCGTGAATGACGGTAGTACAGATGGTAGTCTTGCTATATTGAAACAATATTCGGCGAAGTATCCGAATCTTGAAATAGTATCGCAGCCCAATGCCGGATTAAGTGCAGCGCGAAATGCCGGCTTAGATCATGCTGCGGGTGATTATGTGTTCTTCCCCGATAGTGACGATTGGGTTATGCCGGGCTCACTCAACAAAATTTTATCTGAGATAGATGGTGAAGAGGTGGTGTATTTCAATGCGAAGGTATATTCCGATGAAAAACAGTGTTCTGGCAGAGAAATAGATATACCGAATCTTCGGCATTTGACAGGTTCGGCGTATTTTGCGGCCATATATGATAAGCCGCGAAATATGCCGTGTGTGTGTGTGTGGGGGGGGATATTTTTGCGTTCGTTCTTACTGAAAAATCATCTCTATAACGAGCCGGGGATATATCACGAGGATAATTATTTCACTCCGCAAGTGCTATTGGCGGCAAAGAATGTGAGTAGCATAAACGAGTATGTGTATGTCTATCGGATCCGGAAGGGAAGTATTACTGGACATGTGACGGAAAAACACATACATGATTTACTATTCGTAGCAAGAAACCTATTCGCAAAATATGAGGAGTGTGGAAATGTGCCTGAGGTGTTCTATCGGGATGTTTGTCAGATTTATATCAATTTGATAGAAAAGGTATATGATAGTGCACTATCGCTGAGTCGATATTGGAGGATTTTAGATAGTCGAAGAATGCTGAGATGCGCCTATGATGCTCGTAGTAGAAAGGTTGCTAAGTTGACATTTATATCTCCTCGTTTGGCATATCGTTATATATTGGATGCACTTCCATTATTTATACGAAGGTGCATAAATAGATGGATGTGATTGTTGATTTGTGATTTGCAATTTGTGATTTATGATTCGGTTGTCATTCATAGTACCGTTCTACGGGGTGGAAAAGTACATCGAGGAATGTATCCGTTCGCTATATAACCAAGATATTCCGATGGAGGAATATGAGGTGATATGCGTGGATGATTGTTCGCCTGATGGTAGCCGTGCGATAGTAGAGCGGCTGCAAAAAGAATACCCTACACTCAAACTGCTTATTCATACGGAGAACAAACGGCAAGGAGGTGCTCGCAATACGGGGATGAAAGTTGCGCAAGGTAGATATATCTGGTTTGTGGATAGTGATGACTATATTAAACCAAATTGCTTAAAAGGGTTGTTGGAGTTGGCAGAAAAAGAAGATTTGGATATATTGGACTTTGATTTTGATGCGGACTTTACGAAGCAACTATATCGGAAAAACGTTAGGTCTTTTGAGATGGGAGTATGCACCGGTGCGGACTATGTTTTTGATACGCAGCATGGAGGACTATGGAGTTGGAGATGTTCGAGCATATGGGGGGGATTAATCAAACGAGAACTGATTAACGATATGCGGTTCAGGGAGAAGGTACAATATGAGGATAATGATTATGCTTTAGAAATGTACGCTCGTGCCAAGCGAGTTCATCATACTCCTGAAAAACCGTATTACTATCGCGTGGTAGAACAATCCACAGTGAATGTGAAACCAACCATTATGCAATTAGAATACGATCTGGCTTTGATAAAAGAATATGTCCGATTGTTGAGACTAAACCAATGGAATGACGAACGTTGGCAGAAGGGAGTGAAAGAACTATTGAACTATACGGCGAGTGAATTACACGATAAACTGATGATCAGTTCTTGTGAAGATAAGAAAAAGTTTTATGGTCAGCTCATGAAATCTATTCCATCCGCCTGGCGATGGATGAATAAGAAATTGTGGTTAAGGCTGATATTCACTATCGCTTGACGTGTATGAAAATATTATATATTACATCACATTACAATCCGTTTGATGTCTCAACAGGGTCGGGGCAACGGTATAATCTGCTTCTGCGTGCGTGTGCTCAGATAGGCGAGGTGGATGTTGTTACTTTTACGGATGGAGTGAAGTCTGATATCTCCGGTGTAAAGGTGGTTTATAGCCATTCTATCCCTTTGAAACTATATGAAGGTAGAGCCAATCGTTTCAAGCGATTGTGGCGTCCGTGGACCTTGTATTCGTTTTTTGAGAAAGACGCCAAACGCTCAGCCATCGTAGAGGATATAGTCAAAAGAAATAACTATGATTTGATAGTTACTCGTTATATACCTATAGCTTGTCAATGTGGTTTGCTCAAATATGCGGATAAGCTGGTAATAGATGTGGACGATGATCCGATAGATGTGCAGTTGACTCTGTCTAAAAATGCCCACACCAAGAGAGCACAACTCTATTATCGAATATTAGCAAGGTTAATGGACCATGCTATAAAAGCCTTTTTAAATAAGGTGCATTTTGCATTTTTTCCCAATGCAATGCAAATGCGAGGAAAACGTGTGGCTTATTTGCCCAATGTTCCATATTATGAAATAGAACCATTATCGGTACCTAGGGCAGATAATCATCGTATCTTTTTCGTTGGCGACTTGCGCTATAAGCCGAATATATTAGGTATAGAACATTTTGTTGAGGGTATCTTCCCTTCAATTAAGGAACGTGTATCCGATGTCGAATTGTTCATAGCCGGACGTAATTACGGAGAAGAATGGACAAGCAAGATGGAACAGGTTAATGGAGTGCATGTGTTGGGGTTTGTAGAGGACTTGCGAAAGGAATATGAGAAGAGCACTATATGTGTCGTACCGGTATATTCGGGAGCGGGAACCAATATTAAGGTGCTGGAGGCGCTGCGCATGAATAGAGCTTGCGTGGTTTCCGAGGAAGCTACAAGAGGGTTCATGAATATATTGGAAGATGGGAAGGATTATTTAGTGGCACAGAATGATGAGCAATTTATAGATAAGGTCTGTTTATTGCTTCAAGATAGCGAATATGCAAGCACTTTAGCCCAACAAGGTCTCGATACATTGAACCAACATTATTCTATTGAGGCATTTAACTCGATTGTGAAAAAAGCATTAATACATGGATAAGCAATGGAAAATATAGTTACTGTTATCATTCCGTCCTACAAACGAGCACATCTATTAAGTCAAACTATTCCTTCTTATTTGCAAGAGGGAGTGAAAGAACTGATACTTGTGGACGATTGTTCGCCGGACAATACGGCGGATGTGGTGAGGGATTTACAAAAACTATATCCGCAAATTAAGTATATCCGTCAACCTCAAAATAGGAAACAGGCAGCGGCTAAAAATAGAGCATTAGAGGAGGTTTCGACGGAATGGGTGTATTTCGGAGATGATGATAGTGTCTTATATCCGGATAGTATTAAAACGCTTTATGATACGTGTGTTCAATATAATGCAGAGATCTGTGGCGCAGCAGCATATTATATGAGTCCCGGACATGAAAGATTGACGATAGAAGAATATCTCAAAAAAGTACGGAAATATGCAGAGAGTCCTCAACAGATATTAGACCTTGAGAACTTGAAGGCACGCTTTGATTTATCGTACAAGGAACCAATAGAAGTCCCGTTTTGCCAAGCGTGTTTGTTAATGAAATCGCAACTGGCTCAATCCGTAAAATTTGACCCATTATATTTAGGTAATGCCTATCGTGAGGAAACGGATTTTATCGTGCGTTGCGCTGCAGAGGGTGCGAAAGTGATGTATAATTCCGATGCTGCTCAAATCAATCTTCCGCCGATTATGGCTACAGGCGGTGCTCATATAAAAACAGCTTGGGGGTACCGCAAAGATGTCATAAGCAACACATGGCGTTTTTTGAGGGTCAATTACCCGTTTCTAAAAAAGAAATACCACTTGAAAAAGAGTATGTATATGATGCAGTTGGAGTGCATATGGCGCGAAGTTAAAAGTCATATAAAGAGTACTAAACGAAAAAAATATTAACAATGCTTGCTACTCCGATATATGTAGACATTCCATCTTTTTTGCCATCCCACCCATGGCATCCATCGGTGGTATATGGATCTGGTGGTTGGAATGGCCATCGGTGGTGGATGGCTGAAACGCCGTTCCCTCCATTTAATGTTTCCCCTTATAAGGATAGATGGGAATTGCCGTGTATCCACTATTCCGACGATGGTATTCACTGGAAGTCGATTGAGACCAATCCTATTGATGATATTGATGAGGAACAAATAAAAAACAATTGTTATTTAAGTGACCCTCATTTGATATTGGTCAATGATGTTTTGTATTGCTACTATCGATTAATGTCGGATTGGGATAAGCAAACAACTATCTATCTTAAACGATCCAAGGATGGATGTCATTGGTCCGATAGGGAGTTGGTATGTTCAGTAGCCTCTGCAGAGAGAGAGATAGTATCACCGGCAATCGTGTGGGAGGATGATAGGTTTCGGATGTATTATGTAGATGATACATACACGAATCTCAATCGAGGCATTCAGGTGTGTGAGTCCAAGGATGGAGTGCATTTTGATGAACCTCGTCGGGTTACATATCCTGATACCTATCAATCCAATCCTATTATTCCTTGGCATATAGATGTACAACGCATAGGCGAGAAGTTATATATGGTGATCTATGACCAAGAACAAGAATGTTTATATTTGTTGCAATCCATAGATGGTATTCACTTTGAAGCACTACAAAAATTATTGCAAGTATCTAAACGATGGGGATGTTTCTATAACCAAAAGCTCTATCGTGCATGCTTTGTACAAGCAGATCAACTGTCTCGTGTGTATTTTTCTGCGACCAATGGCGAGAGTTCGCACATTGGCTTAATGGAATTGCAACATAATGGCGATTGGTACGTAAAGGATTGTAGAAAGGGGACAGAAAATTTTATGTTTATTGTTACGATGTTAGGGCAAGATATGTACCATGCATATATGAAAATTAGGCATGTTGTTGCCAAAAGAATGAAGAGAATAATTACAAGATAATTGAGGAACAATGATAAAAACAATACTTTTAGTCTTCGGAACAAGACCCGAAGCCATCAAGATGGCTCCGCTCGTGAAAGCACTGCAAACTCAACCGGAGAAGTTCAAAACCATCGTGTGCGTCACGGGTCAACATCGCGAAATGTTAGATCAAGTGCTGCGTATATTTGAGATAACGCCGGATTATGACCTAAACATTATGAAGCAAGGCCAAGATCTTTATGATGTCACAGCAAGAGTGTTGCTCGGCATGCGCGATGTGCTGCGTGAAGCGCAGCCGGATATCGTGCTCGTCCATGGCGATACCACTACCTCTACCGCTGCGGCTTTAGCGGCGTTCTATCAGCAGATACCGGTGGGCCACGTGGAAGCCGGACTCCGGACGCATAACATCTATAGCCCATGGCCGGAGGAGATGAACCGACAGATTACGGGACGCATCACCACGCACCATTTTGCGCCAACGCCACTCGCAAAGCAGAATCTGCTGAACGAGAATGTAAAACCGGAGCAGATTATCGTGACTGGCAATACCGTCATCGATGCGCTGCATATGGTTGTAGATAGATTGAAGGCAGACCCATTATTAACGGAAGAGCAGATCAATGTCTTAAAGAATGCCGGTTATGATGTCACTCGTCTCAATAATGGCAAGAGACTAGTTCTTATTACAGGGCATCGCCGTGAAAATTTTGGAGAGGGGTTCATTAGTATGGTTACAGCCATGAAAGACCTATCAGAGAAATATCCAGAGGTTGATTTTGTTTACCCCATGCATCTCAATCCTAATGTACGCAAGCCGATTCACGAAGTGTTTGGAGAAGATTTAACGAAGTACGATAATTTCTTCTTCATTGAACCATTACAGTATTTAGAGTTTGTGTATCTGATGGAAAAATCAACGATTGTGCTAACGGATTCAGGGGGAATACAGGAAGAAGCACCGGGATTGGGTAAGCCGGTGTTGGTAATGCGGGATACTACCGAACGTCCGGAGGCGTTAGAGTCAGGGACGGTGCATCTGGTGGGTACGAACTACGAGAAGATAGTGGGGGAGGTGAGTACTTTGCTGGATGATGCTGAGGCGTATGAGAAGATGAGCAAAGCTGTAAATCCTTACGGGGATGGGTTGGCTTGCGGAAGAATTGCTGAGTTTTTAGCGAAATAGATTACAAAATATAGAAAAAAATCATTTTTAAGTCCATATACTTGTGTATATGGATTTTTTTTCTTACCTTTGCACGCTGAATTGTGAATATATATATGAACGTACCTTTTTTGAGTTTACAGGATGTGACTGCCATGCACGGAGACGAGATCCGTGAGGCCGCAAGACGAGTGATTGACAGCGGATGGTATCTGCAGGGTAAGGAGAACGAACAGTTCGAACAGCATTATGCCGAGTATATCGGCAGTGATTTTGCCATCGGTTGTGCCAATGGATTGGACGCGCTGATCTGGATCTTCCGTGCATACATCGAGTTGGGCGTGATGCAGCCGGGAGACGAAGTTATCGTTCCGGCCAACACGTATATCGCGACGATCCTGGGCATCACGGAGAACGGACTCGTACCGGTGTGTGTGGAACCTAATCCGCGTACATTGGAGATAGATGACAGCCTTATCGAAGTCGCTATCACACCCAGAACGAAAGCTATCTGCATCGTGCATCTGTATGGTCGCAATGCTTGTACGCAGAAGATTCTTGACTTGTGTAAGAAATATAACCTAAAATTGGTTGAGGACAATGCACAAGCTCACGGTTGCCGATTCAACGGCAAGCGAACAGGTTCCATCGGTGACGCTGCTGGTCACTCGTTCTATCCGGGTAAGAATTTGGGCGCTTTGGGTGATGCCGGAGCGGTAACAACGAATGATCCTGAGTTGGCTGCGGCTATTCGTGCGTTGGCAAACTATGGTTCGCAACGGAAATATGTGTTTAAATATACTGGCCGTAATAGCCGTTTAGATGAGATTCAAGCGGCGATACTGGATGTCAAACTTAAGCACTTGGATGAAGATATTGCGTTGCGTCAGCAGGTGGCGGATTATTACTATGATCATATCTCCAATCCGCTAATTACGCTGCCCAAACGGTTGCCGCATGAGGAGAATGTATATCATCTATTCCCGATCATCGTGAAGGACGGTAAGCGCGATGCGCTGCACGACTATTTGGCAGAGATGGGTATCGGCACCGTCATCCATTATCCCATTGCGCCGCATAAACAGGAGTGCTATTCCAAGGAGGCATGGAATACACCGCAACTGAGTCTGCCGATTACAGAGATGATCGCGGATTGTGAACTCTCCCTTCCTATTAGTCCGCGCATGACGCAAGAGCAGGTTGAGTATGTTGTGCAATGCGTAAATGAGTTTGATTAGATAAAGAATGGTATGCTTTTATAGCGTGCCATTTTTATTAGGAGTATAATGTCATGTAAACTAGATTGGAAATGTTATATAAACGATTGGAACTCCCTAAACATGCCAAAGATGATAATCGGGTGGCGATAACGCGCTATTTGTATAAATTCGTGAATCAGAGGAGTGAGATTAAACGGCTCAAATGGCATGAGAAGGATTATTTATTTGGCCATTTGCGTATAATTACGTTTGATGGAGGAAAGAGATATGATCTACTAACTATCCCTGAAGCAAAAGAGTGGGCGTTTGATTATATACTATTAATCTATCTGGGCGCCAATCGCAAAATTGATTTCTCCAGACAGGCATATGACTATTATGGACGTGTTCCTGATGCTCGAATGAAACAACATCGTAACTTCTTTTGGAAGCGGATGGAAGAATGGAAACAGGAATTAGAATCGGGGAAGGGTGTCTATTGCGGAATACTACGCAATGAATATCAGCGCAAAATTAAATCCATTGAGCAAATGCCTATCACAGAGTTTCAAAAGAATCAGAAACGGCTGTATGTGCGAGCAACGTTCTTTCATATATACTACATTATTCGGATGTACTTTGATGAGAATCCCAACAAGTACGATATGGAAGAGATTGGAGGTTATCAGGTGGTCGCAGACGTCTACTCCTATTGTCATGTGCTATCAAGACATTACTTTTGGTTGATGCAAGAAGGTGGCGCATCGCTGAATGACGACATCCCAATTTTGGATATTAAGAACCTACCTTATTCTTTGTTAAATATGGTAAAATTATATTGCACACAAGCCAGTATTACTCCACAAACGGAGTGTCTCTTATTTGAATATGATCATGTGAAGTATATCCTATGGCTGAAATATGGTAGGATCGCTTCTGCAAATATAGATGGATTTCAAATACGCTCGTTTTATAAATGCGAGACCGAGAAAGATATATGCAAATATGATGGCAAAACAGCATTTGAAATAGGAGAAAAGTTAAAATGTTACGCATAATCGATTAAAAAATTAAAATATTTTGCAGAATTTGTCCCATATATTTTGATATATGGGATTTTTTTTGTAACTTTGCGCACTGAAATTTGTAAACTGAAAAATTATGGCACTATCGTTAATTGCGGAACAGAAAAATATCAAGTCGTTGTTCTTGAATGATGAAAAGTATATCATTCCAAATTACCAACGACAGTACTCATGGAAATATGACCAATGCAAGCAATTGTATGACGACATTATTCATGCGTTTGAGGATAAGGATACCTATTTTATCGGTAACCTGATACTCGCTGTTGGGGAGAAGGATGATGAATACGAAGTAGTGGATGGTCAGCAACGAATGGTGACTATCTGGTTGTTTTTGCGTGCCATATCCGTTCTCTTTCCATCTATGCCAAAGATACGTCGAATGTTGCTGTTAGAGTCATGGGAAGGAGAGGATGCTCAAACGAGCGAATGTAAAATTACGTCTAATGTGTTTGAGGCAAAAGATGACGAGCAATTAAAGGATATCTTAAAATTTGATTCCAATAAATACGCAGATTTGGTAGATGAGTATAATTTAAATGGAGAAAATAAATTTGTTGCAGAAAATGGCCAGATGAAAGCCAATGCTGTAGCAATCTATAAAATTTTAAGAGAATATTTCGACAGAATAGAAGACAAGGAGAAAAGGGAGTTTTTTGATAACTTTGTGGGCAAAGTATATTTGCTGCCGATAATATTAAGTGATCAAGATTTCGATACAGCACGCAATAAAGCATTGACTGTATTTGAAACTATCAATAATCGCGGTATGGATCTTCAGGATGCTGATATATTCAAGGCTCGCTTATATGAGATGGCGTCAAAGACGCCAAATAGAGGTGATGCGTTTATCAAGGAATGGCATACATTGTCGGACAACTGTAAAGATCTTGGTCTTACCATAGATGATGTATTCCGCTATTATTACCATATCATCCGAGGTAAAGAATATATTGTGACATCGGAGACACGTCTGCGCGACTTTTTCCAGAAAGATATTCATTCTCCATTCAAGAAGGGGCAGTATAGTACTGTAATGAATAGTTTGCGTTCGATAGTTGAAATATTATCACGATTGCAAGCTATGCGTGATAATGGAGATGAGGCAAGCAAATGGTTGCAAGTATTAGATGCTTATACGAATCAGTATCCCCAATACGCATTAGTGGCGTATGAGTTCTATAATCAAGATAGAGATCAAGATGACTTGATTAACTTTACACAATCACTAATCAGGTATTGTTTCCGTAAGGGTTCTACCACATCTGTGAAATACGAGATATATAATATAATAGCTTATATTGCTAATGGAAAGTCGATAGAAGGATATGTGGCTCCTTTCGATGTCAAATCTTCGTTGATGTTTCCAGGGAAATTGCGCAACGGATGGTTGCTGCTATACTACTATCTATCACCGGTTAATCCGTTTATATACAGTTACAATATCGACAAAATTATAGGAAGTAGTGACGTCCAAGCCATTGAGATAGATATGGATCAAAGTTCAAGTATGCTGTTGGGATTATTAAATTCGGCAGCTAATGGCTTTGTAATCGAGGGGCCAAAACGTCGTGGTCGTTTTGAGGAAAGGATGGCTCGTTATCATCAAAAGGGGCAGTTGTATAATAGTGATATAGAAGAATCAGGCAACTTGTATGATGTATTACGCAGCCATTTTGATCAGATGGCAGATGCAATTGATGTGTTTATGAGTGGTGAATATAGTGAAAGTTAAGAGTAATGCATACTATAGAGATACATAATTTCAAAGCGTTTGGTGAAGACGGAGTAGTATTTGGGGCAAGTGAACCGGATTTTACTAAGAAGCCGAAGAATATCCTGTGCTATGGAGAGAATGGTACCGGAAAGACATCGATATTCGAAGCTATCCGATGGGTGTTTTATACCGATGATGTTATCAACAGTCGTATATCGCCTGCTTTGGTGGATGCTGCGCGCGATAATGCAATCAGGCAAGTTTATGTAGACCAAAATAACAGAATAACAAAAAAGGACTTCTCGATACTGATTAATGGGATGGATTACACTGCGATTGACAAGTCGTTATATAGTGTGTCTATGCTTACAGGCTATGCGATACAATCATCCTCAATGATTGATTTGTCAGAGTTATATAGTTTTGCTCATATCGGTAGTGTACCTCCTACGACTATATTGCTCAACGAAGAGGGGAAATTGGATATGGTAATAGAGGAAGTAAACCGAGTATTAAAAGAGGTGTTTTTCGAATCAATCCAGATTGAGAAATCGCAGAATGGTCCGTTTTTAATAACGTTAATTGATGAAGAACGTGATTTGCGTCAGGATGAGTTTATTTCTCATTTCTTCAATGAAGCGAAGATTCATCTTGTGAAGTTACTACTGCTATTGTCATCTATTGAAGTACTAACACCAACAGATCCTGCAATTCATAAGATTCTTGTATTGGATGATATATTTACCAGTCTGGATAGTGCTAATCGGATATTTATATTCCAATACTTAGCTGAGCGTTTTAGGAGATTCCAAATCATATTATTTACGCACAATGTGAACTTTTTTAACTTAGCAGAACATTTAATAATCAATCATTATATGGTGTCTGCTGATTGGACATCGCTGGCTCTCTATGAATCAAATGGTCAATTCAAGATATACGAGAAATACCAACTATCAACAAAAATCATCTCCGATAAATTGCAAAAAAATGAGATAAATGAGCACGCATGCGGCAACTTGATTCGCAAATATTTTGAAATTTTACTCCATCAAATAGCAATGCTCACGATGGTAGATGCGAAAGAGGAGTCAAAAACCATGTTGCATGATATAAAGGCCGGAGTTGAGAATCGTAATTTCTTTGTTTCTGAATATAGAGTGGAAACTGCCGCTGACCTTACTGCTCAAATACGGAGATTGATACGCGATGTGCCTGATAAAACATTACGGTTAGAGAAAATTGAACTAGCCATTCAGTCTTTTGATAGCAAGGCTGCGTCAGATGTGCTTATGAAAGCATTGGACGCAATGGCAATTTTTCAAAAAGTTGCTTTGCATAAGTCATCGCATGGTCATGCGGGATTGCCGGACATGACATCTAAAGAAATTAAATCGTCTTTGATACTTTTAGGACGATTAGAGGCGTTAGTTAATAAGATTAGTATGGGCAGGGTGTGATGTAAATTGTTGTGTATTTATGTGGGATTGTATAAAAATACTGATAGGTCAACTCGAAAGTCATCGAGAATTAGTGTTGCTGATGTTATTGGCCGTATCTTCAATTCTTTTGATATTTAAAAGCTCGAGGCTATTGGGACTGGTTATTATCACATTGCTTGTGAGTCTCTTGGCAAACCATTGGTCATGCTATCTGTTAGTGATTGCTATTTTGCTGCTCTTGACAATAGAGAAATGCGACTCTAAAACTATGGATGACTTGTTAAAACTTCTTCATGCATATAGCGGAGGCACAAAGATTGAACCATTAACACAATCTGAAAGAGCGGTTGAGACAATGACCAATCTTCTCTCAGAAGAAGATAACAATTCGCATAAACCCGTGGAGCAACAAGTTTCTAATCAAAATCAAGATACTTTAGATAGATTTAAACGAGCTCAGACATTGGAGCAACTGGCAATACAATACTTGGCAAGAATATATCCCCTAATGCAGTCAAGTGTAAAGGTTACATCCCGACAAGGAAAAGTTTTTGTATTTGATGGAGTGGTACAGAATCGAGATAAAGATATTATAATAGAGATAAGTTGCTATTTAAGTGGCTTTGGGCCAAACCATGCAATGATTATAGGGATGTATGAAAAAGCCGAGGCTTATTCTGAAGCCCTGAACAAACAGACTAAATTTATATGGATGTGGGTTACATCCAGCAAGGAGAACTGTAAATCTCTTGAAAAGCAAAGAACTCGTGTGGAGAAAATATTTGAGGATAACGATTTTGAGTTGCAAATTGTCAATGGTGAAAATTTATAAAATTGAAAGAAGAATATTTCATGGTGTGTGCATATAAGAAAAGCATATGCAAAATAAATTATGAGACAAACAACAATAAATGATTGCCGCATTATAGATTTGCGGAAGATACATGATCCTCGTGGCAATTTGACACCAATAGAGGGAGGAGTAGATGTGCCTTTTGACATCAAACGCATATATTATCTTTACGACGTGCCTGGAGGCGAGAGTCGTGGGGCACATGCACATAAGGAGTTACATCAACTTATAGTTGCCGCAAGTGGCTCATTTACGGTGACTCTTGATGACGGAAAGAACAAGAAGTCGTTCAATCTCAATCGTTCGTATTATGGACTATTGGTAGTACCGGGTATTTGGCGAGACTTGGATGATTTTTCGTCCGGTGCGGTGTTGCTTTGTTTGGCAAGTGAGCATTATAAAGCAGAGGACTATATTAGAGATTATGATGAGTTTCTAGAGTATAAAGGGATCCGTAATTGATGAATAGATTTTTTAAGAAAATATTACGAAAGAGTGCGCGGATAGCATTGAGTCTTGATAACAAATGCATGAAAGGCAAGATATCGCGTAGTATATATTCTTTTTTGACAGAGAATAATTATATATGGAACAAGGATGAGATATTGACGATTTCAACAAACGAGTTGTTTTGGCTGCAATATAATGATCCTCATGTCGAGGCGTTTATGCAAAGATATGACATCCCATATGCATACAAACATGTCGAAGAAGACACTAAGTCGGAGATAGTTGTAGATTCAGATTATTTTATTGTGGAGGGAGTCGGTGCATTTGTGCAAGCATTAAAAGCTAAGAAAAAATGGGTCGATGTTAGAGTACATCATTACACAGAGAAGGAGATTCTAAAAAATAGGCGAGAAATAAAATACAGTGATGACTATCCTAATGAGGAGGCTTCGTTGGACAATGTTCTTCAAAAAATAATGGAAGAGCAAGCAGAGCCATTTCTAATGATATTATGGTCTCCGTCGCAGCATATATGGGATGATGTTTTGTCAGGAATAAATAATTATATGCCGGACAACATGAAAGTTCGAGATTATTATGACATGACATTGACAGAGTCCGAACTCTTATCGTATATGAAGGTGTTCTACTATTATAATACGACAAGTATTAGTGCGATTCGATGGAAAACCGAGATATTTACCACGGGAATGTCATCCGATGCAAAATACCCTATACGTATCGTGACGGTTGATGTGAGAAATCCGTACTATGTAATAGATCCAGAATCAGGAAAACCAGTTTCGGCATTTATAACATCAGCTAAACGGCATTTGAGATTGCACTATAAGCATCTGTTATCCGAATATCGTTTTGATAATATATTCCACTCTTCTGATAGCTGGCGAGAGAGTTCATTCTTTAAAGAAGTCCTCAATGTCAATAGAGATATAACACGACTGCTAAATCTAATGAATGGCTTCAGGGGGGGGCAAATCGCAATTATCAAACGCACCAAGTCGCATTCTCCATTGCATGACGAGCCAATATTGCATAATAAATTGGAATATAATACCGAATTGGATTTGCTAACAACAGATGATGCGTTGAATGATGTTTACGATATTGTATGGAGATTTGCTAATGAGACGTATAAAAACGATGAGGTAGAAGTCTATGAGGTTAAAAAAGAAGGGTTTAATAATGGAACGAAATATAATCGTTTTATTGAGGTTTCATGCAGCGGGTTTGTGATATTTATGTTCCATTTACAAACACGATTATATTCTTTGCGTCCGGAGTTTTTGAAAGAATCATTAGTACAAGCAAGAATAGATGGTATACAAAGAGTGGTTGATGATCCGGTATCTGAGATTTACATGCGGCTTGCGGAGTTGGAGCAACATCCAGAGAAACAACATCATGTAGAATATGTAAGACATTATAAAGATATATTGTCAGAAGAAGGGGTGCGACATGCATTTGACAAAAAGGCAGTAAATAAAATAATTAGGATAGTGAATAATATAATCAATGGCAGATAATAAATCAAATATTATTAAAGAATCGGAGATTAAATATTCTTCTTTATCGTTTACAGATCCTGTTGGACGGGTGTTCTTCGCGCGGGATAGAGTATTTCGTGCAATCAACCCGTCAGTGGAGGATGAAGTCCGGGAGTTCCTGTATTCAGATTGCTATCGCATTTTATTAGAAAGAGGATGGCTGGTAAATACATGGGTAACGAATGATGTGCAAATGTCGGCATATCCATTAGTATTGGAACATGAGAAAGTTCACTGCGTACGGTGGCAATTATTAACTATGCAACAGTTGATAGATGCTGCAAAGTTGCATATCCAAATTGCGGAGACTTGCGCTAAATTTGGTTACTATCTTTTTGATTCTGGATTTAATAATGTAGGCATTAAGGATGGTAAACTATGTCTAATAGACTTTGGTTCTATAAGAAAGGGGCGTGATGTTCCGCGAGAAACATATGCATTTTCGGTCATATATATTGCATTATGGCTAATGAATAGGGGTCACTACGCACTGGCCCGTTCACTAGAACCTATACAATATACGTTTGATGTAACCGGATCCTGCTTACTGCAAGATGCTTATATTTTTCAAAGTGCCATATTGCCATTAGTAAAGTATTATCGCTGTTACTTGAAAGTAAAGAAGATTACATTACCAGCGGTTCAAATACGAACAAGATTTGGCTTGCGGATGGCGCATGCAATAAATAGTAGTGTACGTTTGATTGCGAGACAAAAATATGCAAAATCGAATCTGCTAAAAATTCGTCCAGTGTATAGGGCATTAAACATTAAGGCAATTGAGCGATTTGAGCATAAGTGTAATGCTAAGACTTATAAAAGTACATTCTTGTCGGATGTGAAGAAGTATATTGCTGAGCGTCGTTTAGATAATACATTAGTATATGGGGAATACTCTTTTGAATCGCTAATGATATTTAAAAGCATATGCAAATGTATATTATATGTGGCATCACCAGATGTCGAATATACCGATAGTGCGTACCGTTATTTTAGTGAGCACAAGTCAGATATATTGGTACTTAACTATACCCCTGCAACAAATCAACATTTTGAATTCCTTCAAGAATTACATGTCGATACATTTGTTGTCGAACCAAGCTATTTGCTTTGGCCATGGAAAGTTGATAGAGTAGATAGCAATTATATGGAGAGAATTGCTAAATTTGCAAATAATGTAATCACTCGCAATTCATTTGATGAGGATGGTGAAATTGTAAATATAGAACTTTAATGCAATGGTTAAAATAGAGAAATATGGCCTTAAGGCACGTCTTGTAGAAGAGCAAGATGCGGCATTTATTTTGTCGTTGCGTACTGATCCAAAATTGTCTCGCTTTTTACATCCGACGGAGAATGATGAAGAGAAACAGCGTGCTTACATACGTGGTTATAAGGAACGTGAAAAGCAGGGGAAGGACTATTACTTTATCTTTTTCTTGCATGATGAGCCGGTAGGGTTGGCGCGCATATATAATGTACAGGATACTACGTTTACGTTTGGAAGTTGGTTGTTCAAAGACGGACTGCCTTATTGGGTATCTATAGCTGGTGCAATTATAGCGAGAGAATTTGCGTATGATGTGTTAGGGAAAGAAAAGGAGTTAGATGTGGACGGAACGCATGAAGATAATAAGGGCGTACTATCTTTCTCACGTATGTTAGGTATGGACTTTGATAGTTTTAAGCAGGACGAGAAAGGAAAGTATCTGACCGGATATATGCTGAAGGAAGATTTTGAGAAAAACAAACAACGTTTTATACGGACGTTTCCAAATAAGTGAATTATGCTAAAGGATTGTCAATTTCATCATATCGGATATGCGGTGAAGGATATTGAACGAACCGCAAAGTATTACACATCATCCGGATGGCAGATGGGTGAAATATATACGGATTCGATACAGAATACGTATATCGCATTCTTGACGCGAGATGGATTTCCAATGATTGAGTTGGTGGCTCCGATAGACGAGACGTCACCCATTTGTAACACAATAAAGAAAGTCGGAAATTCGACGTATCATGTATGTTATTCCGTGCCGGATATAGATGCAGCGCTGGCAGAACTGAGAGCACAACGTTATATGCCGCTGTTCAAACCGGTGGAGGCAGTGGCGATTGACAATAAGAAGATTTGTTACTTAATGCATCCGGAAGTAGGATTGATTGAGATAGTAGAGCAATGACATACGTTTTTAGAAATAACACGATAGAGCAGTTTTTGGGAGCAGGGTATCAGTTCTCAGGATACGATGATATAACTGTCCCACAAGCAGATGAGTACATTTGGTGGTATCAAGTGCCGATGCATTTCGATAGTCATCGATTGGCAGACGAGGTACGGATGTATGCTCAGAAGTTGCAGTTTGTTTTAGGACAGATTGGCGACAAACCGATCTATGTGTTTACGCTGGATACTACAGGAGTGCGGACTATTGAGGCGGTGGATACGGAGTTGTTGCATGCGATAGATGCATTTAATGAGATGGTGTATGATGCGGCTGAGAAACCAAATGTGAAGATAGTACGTATATCTGAGTTCTTAAGTCAGTATGCGGAGAAAGTGTTATTTGACTATCGGTATTATCTGACTGCGCAGATGCCTTATAATCCGCAGTTGATTCGTCCGTTCCAAGCATGGTGGAAACGCAGAAAAGCAGAGATTGAGCAGAAACGCAAGAAATGCTTGGTGTTAGATCTGGATAATACGTTGTGGGGTGGAGTTGTTGGAGAAGAAGGAGTGGAAGGCATCTTGTTGAGCGGCAGTTATCCGGGTAAGGCCTTCCATTTATGGCAAGAGGGACTGAGAGAGTTGGAGAAGTGTGGAGTAATGTTGGCTATTTGTTCAAAGAACAATATGGCCGATGTAGAAGAAGTGTGGAGTAAACGCGATGATATGCTGCTGCAAAAGAGTGATTTTGTGGCGATGCGCGTGAATTGGCAGGACAAAGCGATGAACATACGTGCGATAGCGGAGGAACTGAATATCGGATTGGACAGCATGGTATTCGTGGACGACAATCCGACAGAGCGAGAGCTGATCAAGCAACAATTGCCTGAGGTAGCTGTGCCGGAGTTCCCTGAGCAACTATATGGATTAATGGGGCTGTATAAGGAATTAGTCGAGAACTATTTCGGCGCGTATCGCATCACGCAGGAAGATAGAGCGAAGACGACGCAATATATCGCTAACGCGCAGCGCAAGCAACAGCAAGCGGCTTTCACGAATATGGAGGAGTACTTGCTGTCGCTGGAGATGAAGTTGCGGATTGAGAAGGTGAATGCGGCTACATTGCAGCGTGTGGCGCAGTTGACGCAGAAGACCAACCAGTTCAACCTAACGACGCGACGTTATACGGAAGCAGATATCCAACGGATGGGGGATGAAGGAGCGGACGTGTGGACATTGACGGTGTCGGATAAGTTTGGCGACTACGGTCTGACGGGAGTAATGATAGTTGCGAACGGAAAGATTGATACGCTGCTGATGAGTTGCCGCGTGCTGGGCAAGGGAATAGAGATGGCTTTCGTGAAGAACGTGCTGAGTGAATATAAGGGTGAGATAAAGGCAGAGTATATTCCGACTGCAAAGAACGGACAGGTAGCCGAGTTTTATGACAAACTTGGAATGAACCGCGTTGAGATGCAGAATGATGGAATGATGTATACCGCGAAGATAGAAGATATGAATTTAACAATAAAAGATTATTATACAGTAGAATAATATGGAAGATAAAATTTTAAATGTATTGCGTACTGTGTTGGAAGATCCGACCATTGGCGCAGATTGCAGTCAAGAGAACTGCGAGAACTGGGATAGTTTGCGTCATCTTACTGTTTGTTTTGAATTGGAAGGCGCATTTGGAGTTCAATTCGAGCCCGAGGAGATGGAGGCGATGAAGTCGGTTGAGGATATTAAGCATGTGCTTAAAAAGAAATCATAAAGTAGATATATGATCCCAATATCAACGAACAATATTAAATTATCTACGGGGGGGGTATTCGCAGAAAAGCCACACCGACTAATAGGGCTTGATATACTGAGAATATCATTGGCAGTATTGATATATATGTTTCACTCTCAGATGCACTTTGGGTATAGTTATACCTCTTATTTGAATAGTTTTGTATCAGTAGGAGCAATAGCGATGACAGGGTTTTTCTTGTTGTCTGGTTACTTGATACGTTTTGTCTATGGGAGCCAAGATCTTATGCAGAAACATAATTTGCTTGCATTTTATTTCAAGCGTTTTTTAGGAATAATGCCGTTGTATTATGTCTATGCAATATTGTTTATTTTAATAAGAGGGAAAGAATCATTAGTAGACAACTTGCTACTATTTCCAATTGAAGCATTAGGACTGCAGACTACTTTTACGTCACTTTTTAGATTTTCTCATAACGGAGGATCTTGGTTTATATCATGTATCTTATTAGCCCATCTCATATGTCCCTTCTTGCAAATGGTATGTAAACAACTAAATGCAAGGCATAAAGTTGCACTTTTACTATTATTGATATTTTTGGATATATGGGGTGCGGTAATAAGCCGTCGCTTTAATACAGCTTGGACTTATGATAATCCGTTCTATCGTATAATCGAGTTCTCATGTGGGTTATTAGTAGCTGATATCAATATGTTACTTAATAACAACATCTTGAAGATAATGCGTAGTAAAGGAATGCTGTTTTTATCGTTAATAATTCTAATAGTCGGAATTTCATTGATGCGAAGGCATTTCTTATTCAATGATTACATGTTGTATAATATTATTGCATTACCTTGCTTTATTTTCATGCTATGCGCATTGGGAACTCAGCGGTTTCCCATATTGGAAAAATTAAAATGGATCAACTATGCAGGCAAGATATCTTATGCGTTCTTTCTTGTTCAGTTTTTTGCATGGATGTTTGGAAGGTGGATAGTTCGTTTTGTGGGCTATGAAGCAAATTGGTTTAGAATATTTGTATCCTTCATATATTGTTTGATCGCAGCTATCGTAGCATATGAACTAATACAAAAACCAATTGTAAAATGGGTAAATGATAAAGTAGTTAATAAGATATTATGCAAACACTAGTTTCAATAGCGGTTGTCACATATAATTCGGCAAGGACGGTACTTGAGACACTCAACAGTATCAAGATGCAGACGTATCCGAATATCGAGTTAATCATATCGGATGATTGCTCGAAGGATAATACGGTGGAGATATGTCGTGAGTGGCTTGAGAAGAATGGTACTCGCTTTGCAAGGACAGAACTACTTACTGTGCCTCAAAATACCGGAGTGAGTGCGAATATCAATCGTTCTGAGAAAGCATGTCTTGCAGAGTGGTGTAAAGGAATTGCAGGAGATGATATTTTGATGCCTAATTGCATACAAGATTGCATGGATTATGTTACGGAGCATCCGGATACGATATATCTGGTAGGACGCATGGAGGGATTCGGGCGAACACAAGAGGCGGTAGATGAATACATGAATCGGTGCTTTGATTATTCAATCTTTGACTTATCAGCGGAGGAACAATACCAACGGTTAGTGTTCAAAGGTAATTGTGTTCCGGCACCGGCAGTGTTTTATAATATTGAGCGCGTGCGTGAGTTGAACATCACCAATGACGAGAGGATACCGATGGTGGAGGATTATCCCAAATGGATGAATGTAACGAAGAAAGGTGTACGATTGCATGGATTGGATAAAACGATAGTAAGATATCGCTTGTCGGAGAATTCGATTTCAACAACCTGTACTCCGTCCCTGAGAGCAAGGCAATCAAGTGCGTTGATATATATATATTATAAATTTAAACCTCGTTTTAAGTATTATAAATCACCGGTTAAAAAGTTAGGTGAGATTCGCAAATATATTCTTGCAGCCAATACAGCATGGGGGGGGCTTTGGAAGTGTGCGATGGCTATAGATTGGTGTTTTGCAAAGGTGTTGAATGTGTTTGGGGCGAATTTGAAAGTGTAAGATAGAACGATGCAAGAACGAAAAGTTTATATAGATGCGGTAGCGGGAATAATGATTCTGTGGATGGTATTAGGTCATCTACAACAAGTAACAAGTTTATCGCTTGACTACCCGAACATCCTATTCTTTTTCATGCCTTGGTTTTACTACAAAGCAGGGGCTTTAAGTAAAGAGAGAACGTTGCGCGAAATAGCGAATAGGGGGGGGGCAAAAATTTATCAAACCGTTCGTTGTGTATGGGCTAATAGGGCAAATAATTTTGGTAATATGTATGCTATTGGAGCATGAGACATCATTGAAACCATATTTGTATTCGCCAATACGAAGTTTGGTGCTGGGAGGAACGATCCCAGGCAATCCTCCGTTGTGGTTCCTGCCGAGTTTGTTCACAACGCAATGTTTGTTTGCGCTCCTGCGAGAGAAGAAAATAAATGTGTACGTGTGTGCGCTGATAGGATTGGTGGGTGGACTTCTATTAATGCTGATAAATTGGGAGTTTGTACCGGTGTATATCGGAAGTGGTATATTGGGAGTATTTTATTTCGCGATGGGAAAGATACTGCATCAATATGAAGGGAATTGGAAAGTGCTGGTTGGAATGGTAGGATTGTGTGCGGCATTGTTGCTAATCAAACATGTTCCAAATGCTGAAATGCGATATATTTCTCAGTTTAACGGAAGTGTATTAGATTATTTTCATGGTATAGGTGTAGCTCTGTGTGGGTGTTTCATCGTTGATGCGCTATTTAACTATTTGCAACCGATACTTAAATTACCTCTGCTTCGTTGGGTCGGACGTAATGCAATGGACTTTTATGTATTGCATTGGATTATCATGTTGGCTGTAGCAAGATTGTTGATGGGTGATATATTCCATATCTGGGATACGAGATTGCAGTTTGTAGTTGTAGGATTGAGTTGTGCGATATTGATACCGACATTTATTGTCCTTCGACAAAAGGTAATGAATAAGAGGTAATAGTGGAGAAACAGAACAATATAGTAACATTAACTAAAGCCATGGGTATCATACTCATGGTCTTAGCACATGCTATGCCTCCAGAGCATGTGGTTTGGCGCGTGATATACACGTTCCATATGCCGCTGTTCTTCATTATGAGCGGGTATTGCTTCAAAGAAAAATATTTAGAAGATGCAAAGCAGTTCGTGGTTAGGAAGATAAAAGGAATATATGTTCCGTTTGTAGCATTTTCGATGGTGTTTTTGGCTTTGCACAATGTGTTTTGCCATTTGTATATTTATGAGCCAACATGGTTATATGGTTGGAAGGATTATTTATGGGAGACCTCAAGAATTGTAACTCGTATGAGTCATGCAGGAGGAATGCTGGGCACGTTCTGGTTCTTGAAAGAATTGTTTTGGGGAAGTTTGATATTTTACGGGACGCTGAGATTGAGCAAGTGGTTAAAGATGTCGTGGTATTGGTTACCATTTATCGGTTTGTTGGTATTAGCCGAAGTGACGTGTATATTTGGCTTGCAAGTTCCTTATTTTACTATATCACACCGATCAGTATTGGCTGCTTGTTTTATTGCTGCCGGGTATTGGTGGAAACAAGCGAATTGGCAAGTCAATAAGTGGGTGTTATGGATAGGAGGAGTGGTTGCTATAACCGCTGAATTACTGCTATTGCACCAAGTAAGTTTTACGGGAGTTACGCCAACCAGTTTACCGATTTATGTGGTACCTGCTATAGCCGGGACGATGATGGTGTATGAGTTATGCAAATGGATAGTAAATAGTAGAAAGTCAATAGTCGAGAGTATCGCGCGAGGATTGGAAAGCGTTGGAAAACATACGTTGGCGATAATGGCACTACATATGCTATCGTTTAAGTTAGTGACATATACCCTCATAAGATTGAACCATTTGCCGATTGAACGGTTGATGGACTTTCCTGTGCTGTACGAATATACGAATGGGGGGGGGGCGCTGTTTGCGTATGTGTTCGTCGGAATTTGCCTCCCCTTAGTATGCGTCTGGGCATGGCAATGGGGATTAGAGAAAGTTAAAGGTGTAAGGTGTAAAGTGTATGAAAAATAAAAAGAAAATATTAATCTCTGTTGTCATACCATCGTATAACCGTGCGGATACGGTAGGGCAGACGATAGATAGCATCCTTGCGCAGAAGGTGGATGCGGATGTGGAGATTGTTATCGGCGACGATTGCAGTACGGACAATGCGCGAGAGGTGTTGATGCGTTACAAAGAACAGCATCCGGATGTAATACGGCTCTTGTTTCATGAGCAGAATATGGGATTGGGCGCCAATTGGGCAACATGTGTGAAAGCATGCGAGGGTAAGTATATATGCAATTGCGACAACGATGACTATTGGCATAATGAGCATAAGTTGCAGATTCAGTTGAACTATATGGAATCTCATCCAAAGTGCAATATCTGCATCACGAATCATCGTACGCATAATCGGACGACCGGGGAGATAAAGGAAGTAACGATACATATAGATCATAGTGATATTCAACAGACGATGTGGATGGGTGGTGATGGATTGTGTAATGCAACTATCATGTACCGTGCGGATTTTATGAAAGCTCATTTGGACCTGGATGAGTTTATCAAGAGACGTTTTACACTACAAGATTGGCCAGCATGGGTAATATTGACAGCCTATACTGATACAGATGAATTGCCGGAATCCACAGCAACGGTAGGCATGGAGACGGAGAGTATTACACGTCCGAATTCGATAGAGAAATATGCAAAACGATTGGAGGGAGATAGAGAAGTAACACGCTATTTGGGTGAGTTGTTTCCGGAGAAGTTTCCTTTTGATGATCATTCATGGGACTTGTATGCGAACGGTCGATTATGTGCTAGGGCATTTAATTTGGGAGATTTCAAATCCGCCAAACGATATGGGAAAGAATGTGTAGGAATATCAAAATTGAAAAAGTGTTGCTCACAATCAAAATTACTATTTAGTATATTCTGGTGGGTGAAGAGTTTAAAGAGAAAAATGTATGCTTAAGAATCCAAAAATATCTATAGTCCTGCCGTGTTATAACGGTGCAAAGATGATAGGTGAGGCGATTGAAAGTGTTATCGCTCAGACCTACAAAGATTGGGAGTTGATTATCGTGAATGATTGTTCGACGGACAACACCAAGGAGGTGGCGGAGAGTTATGCTGTTAAGGATAAACGTATCCGCGTGTTCTCGAATAAGAAGAATTCCAAGTTGCCGGCTACACTCAATCATGGGTTCCGGGAGGCAAATGGCGAGTACTGGACATGGACATCGGATGATAATCTGCTACTGCCGACAATGCTAGAGGATATGAGTGGCTATCTGGATGCACATCCGGAGGTGGGATTTCTATGTGCTGATGAAGAATTCATTGACATGCAGGGGAAAGTATTGGGTACGCATGTGATTCCGGACGATGTGGCGTTGCGATTGCCGTTGAACTGCTTTATAGGAGCGGCATTTATGTATAGAGCGGAAATTGCCAAGCGGATAGGGGAGTATCGAGTAGATTTGTTCCTAGCTGAAGACTTTGAGTATTTCCTACGGCTGAATGATAATTGTCAGTTAGCTCATCTGCCAAAGGTATTGTATCAGTATCGCGCTAATCCGGGTTCCTTAACCGCAACGAAGCAGAAAGAGATAGCAGAGTGCTTGTGCCGGTTTAGGATTGATTATTTGGAGAAGGCTGAGGCGCATTTTGCGGATTATCCTAAGTATAGAGCCTTGTATTATTATCGCATTGTTGATAATTTGTCGGGATGCAAGAAATGGAAGTATTATTGGCGATTTGCTAAGAAGTTGCCGTATCTATTTGGAGTAAAGTATATCATGGTTCATACACCCCATAGGTGGTTTAAGAAACAAAAAGGAGATATGGTTCGGTAATGTTAACACGAAAAGAACTATATAATATGTTCGGGTGGCGGACAAAGCGCCATTTGGTAGTCATTGAGTCCGATGACTGGGGAACGATACGTATGCCTTCGCGCGAGGCGTATGAGGAGTTCATGCGTAGAGGTATACGCGTGGATAGAGACCCATATTGCCGATACGATAATCTCGCTACCAAGCATGATTTGGAGAACCTGTTTGAGGTGCTGCATTCGGTCAGAGATAAGAACGGCAATCCAGCTGTAATAACAGCCAATACCTTATCAGCCAATCCGGTATTTGATAAGATAAAGGAAAGCGGTTTTACACGGTACTGTTTCGAGCCATTTACCGAGACATTGAAACGTAGCTCAGCGCATGCCGGAGCATGGGAGATGTGGAAACAAGGAATGGCAGAAGGGGTATTCCATCCGCAGAGTCATGGACGGGAGCATCTGTATGTGAAAAAATGGTTACATACTTTGCAGAATGGAGATGCTATAACACGTACTGCTTTTGATTTGGGCACATGGGGACTGACAACTCATGTTGACCCATCTATCAAAGAGTATTATATGGGAGCATTTAATTCCTCCGAAGATGCGGATACAAAGGAGTTTGAGAAAATAATTGATGATGCACTGCGGATGTTCAAAGAGATATTTGGCTTTGACTCAAAGTCGTTCATCGCCACGACCTACGAATGGAGTCCGAAGATTGAGCCTTGTCTAGCACAGCGAGGCGTAAAATATATACAAGGAACATTTCAGCAGAAGGTGCCCATTGGGGATGACGAAGGAGTGAAGGTGCTGTATCGCGGATTCCAAGGGACGCGCACCAAAGCCGGCTTGATACGATTGTTCCGTAATTGTTTCTTCGAACCATCCACTAGGGAGAACTACGATTGGTATGGAGATTGTCTCAAACGGATAGAGATAGCATTCAAGCATGGCAAAGCCGCAAACATCAGTGCGCATCGCGTGAACTTTATTGGTTCGATAGATCCAAAGAATACGGATAGAACATTACCCGAATTCAAGCGCTTGCTACAAGAGATAGTATCACGTTGGCCGGATGTGGAGTTTGTAACATCTGATCAGTTGGGCGAAATAATAGAAAACTCAGGACAATATCTATGGAAATTGTAGATACATACTTAGCATTACTTCGCGCAGCGCTGTGGGGAGAGAGCGAGGCTCGATTAGAGATGAACGATGAGCGATTAGGGGAAGTAGTTCGTTTGGCGGCATTTCAAGGTACCGGTCCATTGGTGTATGACCAGCTGCTGAAACTAAAGGATGTGGACATTCCAGCAGACTTGCGGATGCTGATGAAGCAGCAATGCGTGCATTCGATGATGCTGCAGCAATCGATGGTTCCTCTATTATCACAAGCGTGGAATGCTCTTGTCGCCGCTGATATCCATCCTGTGTTACTCAAGGGATTCAGTATCGCGCAGTATTATCCGCTACCGCATCTTCGCCAATGGGGAGATATAGATTTGTATGTGGGACAAAAAAACTACCATAAGGCCTGTGCTATTTTGCGTAATACCTTCCCGGATTCCGAATATGGAGAAATAGAGGATGAGGATGACAAACATTATAATTTTGATTTTCCTAATACAGCCATAGAGACCCATCGAGTAAGTATGACATTTGCTCATCCGCGGGATAGACGATATTATGAAGGTTTGGAGGAAAAGTGCATGACGAAGGATGGACCTAAGTTTGAGATAGAAGGATTAGAGCTTACAATGCCGGAAGAGACATTTAATGTGTTCTTCGTATTTCTCCATGCATGGCATCATTTCCTCGAAACTGGTATGAATATGAAGCAGTTGTGTGATATAGCTATTCTGCTGCATACGAAACGCGAGGCTATAAACATTGAACAGCTGCATGAAATGCTGCGCCGACTCCATTTGATGGAACCATGGCAACTCATCATGTATATCATGGTGCATTATATTGGAGTGCCGAGGAGTGAATGTCCATTCTATGATCAGACGAGTAATAAACAAGCGGATATGCTTTTTGAACGTATACTCTCCGAAGGTTCTTCTCGTTTTGAGAAAAAAAATAATGTAGAAGGTATGTTATATCTTAAGCGCAAATGGCTCACCTTCCAATCGCGTATATCGGATAGCAAACTAGTAAAACCATACACACCACGTTATGCGCATCATATGCTTGTAAGTAGTATGCTGCATGGAATAGAACGAACGATAAAAGGAAAATAGAAAATCTCCAATCTCCAATGTCAAATATCAAATTATCATACATAGTACCCGTATATAATGTAGGGAAGTATCTACGGAAGTGCGTATTATCGCTTGTTCATCAAGATTACTCGGATTATGAGATTATACTCGTAGACGACGGATCTACCGATGAAAGTGGAAAAATATGTGATGAATTATGTGAGACGATTAGCGATGAGCGATTAGCGATTAGGGTCATTCACCAAGCGAATGCCGGATTAAGTGCGGCGAGAAATGCGGGATTGAAGGTGGCGAAGGGAGAATATGTGTGCTTCGTAGATAGTGATGATTATTGGGAGGAGAATGTGCTTGGCGGATTGATGGAGCAAGTGGAGCGAGAGAAGTTAGATGTATTGCGTTTTGATTATCAAAACGTAAATGAACACAAGGAGGTATTTGAACCCAATAAATCCTCTCGTTACATTGACCATAGAACCGATGTAGTGGATGGAGTGGCCTATCTCAACGAACGAATGAGTTATGCGTGTTATGCAGTGATGTATATTGTCCGACGTGAGTTGGTGCCGACGTTTACCGAGGGAATTCTCTATGAAGATACGGAATGGTCACCGCGGATGTTAGTCGCAGCAAAGCGTGTAAATGCGACACAAACCGTAGTCTATAATTACTTGACGCGAGAGGGGAGTATTACTAAGAAATATGATAAGAAGCATATTCAAAAGAAAAACGATAGTTTGATGCAAGTCAATCTATCTATGCAAAATCTGCTTGTAAAGGTGACGGACGGAAGATGGATAAATGGATGTATCGCAGATAATGTATATAGCATTTTGAACAATGTGGCATCCTATGATTATACGTCCGTTTCATATTGGGTGGATGCGTTGAAAAGAAACAGCATGTTTCCTATACGTGGGTATAACGTGCGAAGAATGACGTCCTTGCGCTATCGACTCATTAACCTCTCTCCGAAATTGTATTGTTGGTTGAGACATATTAGAACGACTTATTTGTAAGAAATGAATATATTTAAACGACTAACTCGCAGCAGCTGGGAAATAGGCTTTGTGGTCGGTGGCTTACAAGGAGTATTCTCCGATAATCCTCAATATATATGGGTGAAAAATCCATATAAAGATCAATGCTGGTTTGCCGATCCGTTCATCTTAGACGTGACGGATGACTACATCTTCCTTCTAGTTGAGGAGATGAATTATGAGTTGCGTAAAGGACGAATCGCTAAACTGACCATCAATCGGCAAACTATGACGATTGAGAAGATGGAGATTCTTTTAGAAGAAGATATGCATTTAAGTTTCCCAAATATCTGGCGAGTAGGTGAAGATATATATGTATATCCGGAGAATCATGATAGCGGGAAATTGAATCTCTATAAGTTGGTGGATAATGCATTGCGATTGGAAAAAGTGAAAGTGTTAGTAGATGCTCCGTTAACCGATGCCGTGATGACAGACATCTTTGGAGAGCAACAAATCTTCTCAACAAAGATGCCGGATCCAAATGGGAATGGATTGTACATATATACGCTCGATAAACAATTAAATGTGACGGATACTGAATGTGTGCGATTCGATGATAAACATGCGCGTATGGCAGGGCAGTTCTTTGAATACAAAGGAAATATCTATCGTCCGGCACAGGATTGTAATCAACTATATGGTGGAGCTGTAATCATAGAAGAGGTAGGAAAGAAGGGTGATAAGCTTGTCTTTTCGCCAATCAAGCGACTAACATCTAAGCATCCGCACTTCCGTCTTGGGATGCACACGCTGAATGAGTACAAGGGTTTGGTGGTAGTAGATGTAAAGGGTTATCAATACGGCTGGATAGGAGCCGTTGTTAGCATGATGGTAAAATTTAAAAAACGTTTGAAGAAATGATACCTAAAATCATTCATTATTGCTGGATAGGTGGTGCACCATTGCCTCTTCTTGCAGAAGAATGCATTGCATCGTGGAAAAAGTATATGCCTGAGTGGGAATATAGGCGATGGGACGAGACGAACTTCGACATCGCTGCGGCTCCGTTATATGTGCGCCAAGCGTACGAGGCACGGAAATTCGCTTTTGTCTCTGACTATGTACGGCTATGGGCATTGGAGCAATATGGCGGTTTGTACATGGATGTGGATTTTCTTGTACATCGTTCTTTTGAGGATTTAATGGACAACTATCCTGCATTCGCAGGAGTGGAAGGATGCAAACGCCAGGCAGTGATGATGGGAGTAATCGCATCTGAACCACATGGAGCTTGGGTTCGTGATATGCTTGGTACGTATGAGAGTAGAGAGTTTATTAAACCCGATGGCAGTTTTGATCTAACGCCAAATACATCGTTCTTCTCTAATCGACTTGAGGCACAAGGGTATATCCCCGATGGAAATGAAAAGGACGTGTGTGTGGATGGACAGTTCTTTTTACATGTTCTACCGGTATGGGCATTCTGTCCTGTCTTAACAACAGGCGAAGATGTGCGTACAGAAGATACCTATTGTGAGCACAAGGGGCTTCGATCTTGGAATACGCATGTTTCGTTTAAAGAAAAAGTAATGAGGTTGGTCGGGCCTAAATGGAAAACCCGAATCATCAAACTCAAACGCAAGATATTGGGATAAAATGATGGGAATGATGGGAATGATGAGAAAATAATGATGGAAATGATATAAATGATGGAAATGATGGGAATGATGGAAATGATGTAAATGATGTAAATGATGGAAATGATGAAAATGATGAGAATGATGAGAATGATGGAAAAATAATGATGTAAATGATGTAAATGATGTAAATGATGTAAATGATGGAAATGATGAATAATAAGGATGATGCATATAAGCAAAAATTCATGGCATTTGCCATTCGGATGGTGAAACTGAAGAATTATCTGAATGAGCAGAAACATGAGTACAACATTGCGGATCAAATCCAGCGTTCCGGTACTGCCATTGGTGCGAACCATCGTGAAGCCACGTTTGCAGAGAGTGATTCGGACTTTATACATAAACTGCAGATAGCCCAAAAAGAATGTGGAGAGACGATATATTGGTTGGAGTTGCTGAAGGAAACGGAATATATATCAGATGAGCAGTTTAATAGCCTGTACGCAGATGCAGAGGAAGTTATGCGGATGCTGACGAGGAGTATTTTGTCAGCGAGGAAAAGAGTGAAGAAATGATGGAATGATGTATCATTGGCATTGCCAAATGTATGATGTATGAATGTATAAATGTATGAATGTATGAATATATGGGGAGTCTCGGTGGAAAGCTGAGACTTTTTTATGATGTTTTTTCATTTTTTTGCTAAAAATGTCAGAAAAAGCAAAATAAGCATGTAAAAATTTGCTTATTTGGCAAAAAAGTTGTAATTTTGCAGCGGAAATGTTTGGATTTGATCTTAAAATTTAGATTTATTTATTTGGAAAATGTCCAAAACATAGCAATTATTTATTTGGAATTTATCGTGAAGTGAACATAAAATGCTTATAATTAATGTATAAAGAGCGAACTATTGACGGAGCTTTGCTAGCATGGGCAAAAAGTGAAAGTCATAAGACTCTCCTTCTTCGCGGTGCTCGACAGGTTGGTAAATCAACCGCTGTTAGGCATTTAGGAGAGCGATTTGAGAGTTTTGTTGAAATCAATTTCGACAAGCAGAAATCTTTCCATGCACTATTCAACGGTGATTTGGATGCGCGTGTGATAGCGTCTCAGATAGCGAACCTGACAGGGAAACCGGTTCTACCAGGTAAGACGTTGCTGTTCTTTGATGAGATACAAGCTTGTCCCAATGCCATCTTAAGCCTACGTTTTTTCCGTGAGGATTATCCGGAGCTGCATGTGATAGCAGCCGGTTCGTTGCTGGAGTTTGCTTTGGCAGAACTCCCTACTTTTGGTGTAGGCCGGATGAAGTCATTATTCATGTATCCCATGAGCTTTGACGAGTTTTTGAAGGCTACGGGGCATGTGGGACTGATTGAAGAACGTAAGAAAGCAGACCCGTCGCATCCGTTAAACGAGGTTTTCTATAAGCAATTAGTGCAACAATTTCGTAATTTTATCATGATAGGCGGTTTGCCGGAAGTGGTATGTAAATGGGATGAGACGGGAGATTACCTGCAATGCCAACAGCTGCAAGACGAACTGATAATAGGTTATGAGGATGACTTTGCCAAATACAAGAAGAAAGTGGATCCGACGCTATTACGGCAAGTGCTGCGTAGTGCGGCATCTCAGATTACTAATAAGTTTGTTTATGCGCAAGCATCCAATGAGAAAGCGGCGAAAGTGCGCGCAGCATTGGATATGTTAATTATGGCAGGATTACTTATTCCGGCGACCCGCACCTCCGCTAATGGTTTGCCTTTGGGAGACGAGGCAGATCTATCGTACCAGAAGATCCTGGTGTTTGACAGTGGTATCTTATTACGGCTTTTGCATATGTCGCTGGGGTCAATCCAACACATCACTGAGGAGATTCTTACAGCGAGTGAAACAGATTTGGTAAACAAAGGTAAGATTACAGAAATGGTAGCCGGTCTCGAAATCATCAAAAACATGCCAAGCAATTTGCGTCACGAGTTGTATTATTGGGTACGCGAGGAGAAGAACAGTCGTTCGGAAGTGGATTACTTAGAGCCTTTCAATGCGCGTGTACTACCGATTGAAGTGAAAGCGGAGACGCAAGGAGGCATGAAGAGCTTATGGACGTTTATGCGCGAAAAGCAATTGGATTATGCGTTGAGGTGCTCTCTTGAGAATTTCGGTCATTTTGACTATGAGGATAAGTTGGCGCAAGGGGCTATTCGCCATGTGGATATCATCCCATTATATGCTATAGGGCAATTGACTAAGTGAAAATGTTGGAAAAGTGAATGAGAGGTTGTGATTCCGGAAGGAGGATATTAGGGTATAGATGATAGATAAATAGATGATAGATGAACTTTGCCTGGCGGCATAGATGATATATGAATAGATGATAGATAAATAGATGGACTGCTGACGCAGATAGATAGTAGATTATAGATGATAGATGAACTTTGCCTGGCGGCATAGATGATAGAAGAAAAAACAAGGAGTTAAATGATGGAAATGATGTAAATGATGGAAATGATGGAAAAATAATGATGTAAATGATGTAAATGATGTAAATGATGTAAATGATGGAAATGATGAATAATAAGGATGATGCATATAAGCAAAAATTCATGGCATTTGCCATTCGGATGGTGAAACTGAAGAATTATCTGAATGAGCAGAAACATGAGTACAACATTGCGGATCAAATCCAGCGTTCCGGTACTGCCATTGGTGCGAACCATCGTGAAGCCACGTTTGCAGAGAGTGATTCGGACTTTATACATAAACTGCAGATAGCCCAAAAAGAATGTGGAGAGACGATATATTGGTTGGAGTTGCTGAAGGAAACGGAATATATATCAGATGAGCAGTTTAATAGCCTGTACGCAGATGCAGAGGAAGTTATGCGGATGCTGACGAGGAGTATTTTGTCAGCGAGGAAAAGAGTGAAGAAATGATGGAATGATGGGAATGATGTATCATTGGCATTGCCAAATGTATGATGTATGATGTATTGATGTATATACAAGGCGATAATTGTTTCGCTCAAAAAGCGATAACAATAGATGTATGATGTATCAATGTATAAGGGCGATAATTGATGAATGATGTATGACGGGATAATATCCCTAATAACAGACGAAACAGCCAAAGCAATCCCGGCGCTGAAGAGCCGAGAAGAGGACGAAATAAAGAAGAATTAGAAATAAATTTTAAACCCACCGATTTCGGTTAGGTTAAAAAGATAATAACAAAGAATATGGACAAGGAGTTGACATTACGTCCGGAAGGACAGGAGAAGCATGACGAGATAGTGATTTACCAGTCTGAAGATGGACAGGTGAAAGTGGATGTGCTGTTTGAGAATGAGACAGTATGGCTGACTATGGATCAAATGTGCCTACTCTTTGGTAAGGCAAAATCCACAATCAGCGAGCATATCCAAAATATATACGCTGAAGGAGAACTGAAAGAGAGTGAGACTTTGAGAAAATTCGGAATTTCCGAATATTCTACTAAACCGACGAGTTTTTACAACTTAGATGTCATTATTTCAGTAGGTTATAGAGTGCACTCGCATCAAGGTACGCAGTTCCGTATATGGGCGACGCAGCGGTTGCGGGACTATATAATAAAAGGTGTAGCCTTGAACGATGAACGGTTCAAACGGGGTAACTCGATGAATTACTTCAAGGATTTGTTGGAGCGCATTCGAGAGATTCGTTTGTCGGAGCGGGTATTTTACCAGCAGATAAAAGACATCTACAAGACGAGCATCGATTATGATCCGTCAGACGAGATGACGTTGCGTTTTTTTAAGGAAGTGCAGAACAAGTTGCTTTGGGCAGTGAGTGGTAAGACAGCAGCAGAGTTGGTGTATTTTCGAGCTAATGCCGCGTTGCCACAGATGGGGTTGACATCGACGGAGAAGCAAGGCAAGGTACTGAAATCGGACATTGAGATTGGTAAGAACTACTTGACGGAAGAGGAAGTGGGGCTGCTAAAGTTGATCGTTGAGCAATATCTGGCTTTTGCAGAGGCGCAAGCGATGGCGCATGTGCCGATGTACATGGCTGATTGGGTAGATCGGCTGCGGATGGTGCTGACGATGAATCAACGTTCGATACTGGAAGATGCGGGACGGATATCGCATGAGTTGGCGATGCAGAAAGCGAATGAGGAATACCGGAAGTATCAGATGGCGCTGCGGGAAGAGGAGCATTTGGAGAGTCTGCGGGAATTGGAGCAGGATCTGAAGGAGTTGCCGTTTGAGGAGAAGGAGAAAAAATATAAGGAGATAGGAAATAGAAGATAGGAGATAGGAATGATGGAAGCCATTGGGTTAATAGTATCGATACTATCTTGGATTGCACCGGCAATTCGGGAGAAGGTGGAGCGAGATAAGTCGTTATCGGATAAGATAGACGACTGTCTTGGACGTGCTATTGATCAATGGAACGTATCAGAGGAGTTGAAACGCAGCACGCGATTGGAACCGATACGGTACAAGGTGAAGCTAAAAGACTATATCCTTCATCCTGAGCAAGGTATTGATCCGGTAGACAAAGAACTCCTGCAGCTATGGGCAGATGCTATTATGGCAGATGGCGATTGTCATGCATTTGTGATTGCTCTTAAGGTCGATTTAATACAAGCCACTCAGCAAGAAGGCTTCAAGAAAGTACTTTCCGAACTGGGAAAATTGAAAGAAATGGAGCAGGACACCAACCGAAAGGTCGATGAGTTGTTGAGCAGAGGAGGAAAGGATATTCAGCAGATATGGGATGAGGTTTCCATCGTCGAAGTAGGGAAACGATTGCCATATACTATTATTACCAGTGGGCGAGATCAGGCTGTAGCAGGAGTAAAGCGCGTATGCGAAAAGCCAGAAATGGTTGTAATAGAGGGGCAGAGTAGATTGGAGGCTAAGGCATTTGCTGCTGCTGTACTATTAGAGAGTGGTATACCAGATGAAAATATCATCGTAACTGAGGAGGGAGATTTATATAATCAGATTGTTAGCGGAAAAGAGCGACGAGTCATTTTAACCAGTATTCCTGCTAATCATCAAGTGGCGATAACAAACGGGCATAGCGTTATCTACTGTGTTGGTCCGCAAGAGAATTTTGTAGAGCCACATATTGTACTGCCGGAAATAGATAGGAATGGGTTTATGTCAGCTTTATGGGTTGCTGGCATAGGGGATAGCAAGGCACGGCAATTAGCATTGGATTCGGCGAAAGACATCAATATGCTGTGGCGGCTATTAGGAATCGTGCAGACACCACCTGTATGGGAATCGATAGACGCTATGCCTAAGTTATTGCCAGCAATGCTGATAGGAAGATGGGATGAGATGTGCGATGCAGATAAGGACGTTGTGGCAGCAATGGCGGAAAGCGCATCGTATGACACATATAGAAAGGAACTCAATCAGTTTATATTTGTCGATGAGTCTCCAATAAAGCGGATAGAGAGTGTATATGCGCTCAAGTCGCCATATGCGATGTTTAAGCGCTATTTCAGATATGTAACGGATGCAGACATAGCGCGGTTTTTGGAATTGGTAGACATCGTATTGGAAGATGTGGATCCGGATGCTATAGCCAAGATGGAATCAAATGTATTCCAATTTTGGAAAGATAAACGTTTGTTCTCATCCTCACTGCAAAAGGGAATACTGGAGAGTTTGGCTCTGATTGCACTTATGCAAGAAGAGTTTCAGCGAGATAACACGGTAGAGAAATGGCTTGAGTCAAAGTTCAAAACGTTTGACCTACAGAAATATTTGAGTCACAAGCATCATATCCTATGGATGGCAGAAGCATCTCCCAAGGCATTTTTGCAATTCATAGAGAACGATATTGCAAATGGCTCACCAATAATGGATGAGTTGTTTGTGGTACGAAAGGAGCAAATCAGTTTAACGGGAGAGGAGATTTTCTACACCGAGTTGTTGTTCTGTTTGGAATGTATTGCATGGGATGAGGAGTTGTTGCCACAAGTTACGAAGATATTATTGCAACTGAGTGCTTATCCAAATGATAGTAATTATGTAAACCGACCTACTAACTCGTTGAAGAATATCTATCAGTTTGTGCTTCCATGCACATTCGCATCAATAGATAAACGTATTGCGATTTTGAGGGGATTACAGCGAAGTTACCCGAAGGCTGTGCATGAAGTGTGTTTGGCATGGTTGAAGGGATTGAACGATACTGTATGGCATCCGAATTCGTATTTCAGGTGGCGCTGGTTAATCCGGAAACCGGAACAGCCAAAACGAGTAGATCGGTATCCGCGCGAATCCATTTTGCGGGAGATGTATGAGTTGATGATGCTTGATTTCGGTTGGGAGGAGCAAGAAATGATAGAGTTGCTAGAACTGTCGATGCATGGGTATATGTGTTGCTTGCGCGAAGAGATAATAGGAGCAATACGAATCCATATGGATAAACTGAGAGGTAATGAAGCGATATGTGATGCGCTTCGGAAAGATGTGTATCGTCATATGGAATATCCAGACACATGGTGGGCTATGAGAGAGAATGATTTACAACTATATAAGGATTTGCTTCGGGATATGACATTGCCGGATGTGGTAAATGCTAATAAACATTATTTTGAGAGTGTGTTTGTACATGATCCGGAGTTAGGATTGACACCTTTGCGTGACAGTCAGTTTGATTATGGCGTTAAGATGCAAGCGAAGATAGAGGGAAAGATAATGGCAGAGAAAGGCATCGAGGGAATATGGGAATTGTTGGATGTTGCCAAATCTGCAGAAGCGGTGGCTAATGGATTTACGGAGTTGACCGGTGATGAGCATCGAAGATTGGTTTATGAGCAGTATTGTAATGGGGAAGTGAGCGAGGAGTTCACAAGACGGTATTTCAATAATCTGTACTACAAGCTTGGCAGCGATGCGTATATAGGTTACTTGAAAGAGATGCAGGATATACAAGCAGACAGAATAGGTGTAGTGCTCTATGCGCCATGGTTCCATAGAGAACTGGCAGACATAGCAGAAGTGCAGTCCGAAGCAATATGGACGGAATATTGGAGGAATGTGCAGATCTGGGACTTTAAGGAGGACGATGTAGCTATGCTTGCAGACAGGTTGCTTTATTGCAAAAGATATCGCGAGTTGCTGCAATTCATGCAGAAGGATGAGGTGCTAAAAGTTTTGGAGAATTCAACCAAGGGGAATATATTATACACGCTATTTAGGTCAGATGAAGGGTGTGCAGATTTAGTTAGAGAAGCGTATATGGTTGGGAAGATATTAAGTACGATAGATGTGAGCGGTGATGAGGATTTAGAGCGCAAAGTGGAGCAGATGGAGTTTTACTTGTACGAGAATTTGGAACATTATCTCAAAGATGAGCATAATCATTTTAAGAAGGCAATCAATACGAAGCCAGAGATGATGATGGAGATTGTATCGGCATTGTATAAATCTGATGATGAAAGTGAGATTCCAAAGGAAGATTTGGCATACAGACAGTTTAAGGCGCGAGTGGCATATAGATTTTGGAATAAGTACGCGAGTGTGCCATGTGTCAATGTGGATGGAGAGATTGATGAAGCGAAATTTAGAGATTATATCGTGCGATTGCAGGAGTTAGCGAAGGAGCAACATTACGAAAGTGTAATGCCATACGTGATAGGAAAAATTCTAAGTAACTTCCCGGAGAATGATGATTATCCCAGTGAGTTGTTGTGTAGTATGGTAGAAGAGTTTCAATGTGACACGATTGATCGTATAATAGGCGATGCAATACATAACAGGAGGAGTTTTTCTACTCGTTCTCCGTTTGAAGGAGGAACGGTAGAGCGTCATCACATAGCTACATTGCGTGCCTATCGCGAAAAGGCGGTGATGCGCTCAACTCGGTTTGTGAAGATATTGGATACTACGATACGGAGTTTTGAGTATTCGGCTAAGCGTGAGGACTATGAGGGGAAGATGAATAATTTGGATTATTAAATTGACAAGAGTTAGGACAGATGATACCGAATAGGCATAAAGACATAGAGATACCGGAAGGGATGTCGAAAAAGTATGCTACATATGTGCCATATTATTGCTGAGTTTTATTTTCATACGAAAATCCGAAGCTGCGTAATGTGCTGTAAATAAGGGAGTTGTTATTTTCAGGTAAAAAATGAGAGGCTACTGACGCAGGTGGATTATTGATAAATAGATGATAGATTAAAGATGATAGATTAAAGATGATAGATTAAAGATGATAGATAGGCTGCTAAAGCAGATAGATGGTAGATGATAGATAGACTGCTGACGCAGATAGATAGTGGATTATAGATGAACTTTGCCTGGCGGCATAGATGATAGAAGAAAAAACAAGGAGTTAAATGATGGAAATGATGTAAATGATGGAAATGATGGGAATGATGGAAATGATGGGAATGATGGAAATGATGAATAATAAGGATGATGCATATAAGCAAAAATTCATGGCATTTGCCATTCGGATGGTGAAACTGAAGAAGTATCTGAATGAGCAGAAACATGAGTACAACATTGCGGATCAAATCCAGCGTTCCGGTACTGCTATTGGTGCGAACCATCGTGAAGCCACGTTTGCAGAGAGTAAGGCAGATATGGTGCATAAATTGAGTATTGCACAGAAAGAATGCAAGGAAACGATGTATTGGCTAAAAGTTCTGCATGGGTCAGAGTTTATTAATACGACATATTATGAGGAGTTGATGGGGGATGTGGAAGAATTGTATAAGATTTTGACTGCCAGTGTAAAAACTGCCAAGTCAAATCTATAGATTATAGATTATAGATTATAGATTGACTGCGAAATCACGCATAGATGAATAGATAGGCTGCTAAAGCAGATAGATGGTAGATGATAGATAGATGGCGGCATAGATTATAGATAAATAGGCTGTTGAACGCAGATAACATAACTATGTATATACAATCATTCAAATCGAAGGGACAGCATGTGTTTGGGAATTACCAAATAAACATGGATAAGAACGGAAGTAAAATCAGTTCTTCTGTAGCGAATGCCATGGCAGAATCTGAGATTGTTTACGGGAAAGATTCTAAAAAGAAGAACCATTATACATATGTTATAGGAGATAATGGGACAGGTAAGACATCGCTCATGAAGTCGCTGGTAATTGGCATGTTAAGTCAGTATACGCAGCATAATTGGACGGAGGTGCGATTCGGAGGATTGCCATATATGCAATATTTCCATCAGCCATTTACTACATGGGGAAATTATGAGATTGCAAGAATTGGTGGCTGCGAGGCTATAACTTGCTTTGAAAATCAACGTTTCTTGCTCCCGAATAAAAATATTGACAATAGGTATTATGAGTACAATATTGGATACAATGGGATGAAACCACCCGTTTTGTACACTTTGTTATTACATAATAATAGTTTGCCGAAACTAAACAAATTGTTAAGGGGAGATGATGAAGTACGATGGCGAGTAGATATTGAATATTTGCCACAACCGCATTATGAATATGTGGGATTTGGAGATCAGTGGGTCGAGGTGGATCCCACGCTAAAACCAAAGTTGTCCCTATTACTCAAAATGGTTGAGACAGAACTGAATGCAGATACACCACCTCAAGGAGATGATTATCAGGGTTTTTCAAGCGGACTACTGAATAATCGCTATTTTCCTCGTATAGCAATGACAAACGATAAATATCGTAAAAAAGTCTTTGAGTTAATATATCGTTCATCGATATTTCAAAATCTTTTAGAAGTGGCGCCGTTATTGTTAACAAAAAAGGAGGATAGCAACAAGCGAATATACGATGGTCGCACACATTCGGCATATAAGATTGATAAGGATGTTCTGCAAACGCTTAGGGAGCATGATTTATGGATACTGCCGCTATTGGAAGATCTCGGGGTAGTGCGATATGATATTTATGTGAATGATATACGATTAGATGAGTTGAGCAGCGGCGAACAAATAATGATACAACTTTTCTGTGATCTATCCCCTATGTGTGTCCTTCATCCAGAAAAGAAAGACTTCTTAATTTTGTATGACGAGCCAGAGACATCGTTACATCCCAAATGGCAGCAAAAATTTCCGGAACTATTTAGGCATGTGGTTGAGGATTTATATGGAATAACAGATTCACATTTTATTTTATGTACACACTCGCCGATGATTGTAATGCAAGCTCCGCAGGATGAGAATACATCAGTTATTAGGTTTTCGCATGAGGATAAGGTGTTTAAGAGCGAGAAGGTACGAAATATAAATCGGTTCTATGTGGAACAAGTGCTGCTGGACGATTTTGGATTGAATTATTACAAGAAAGAAGAGATTGAGGCGATGGATAGAAGTATTCAGCAGATGTCGCAACCGGATGCTATCTATCATACGCAGGAATTGAAGGACAAAATAGATGAATTGTACGCGCAAATACGAGAAGAGTGAGATACGTAGGACGAGAGGAGTTTGAGTGGGAATGCGATTTGGCTCAGAAAGCGTTGCAGAAATACTCAAACGGGAAGAAATACAATAATGAAGTCGTACAGAATGTGCTACGACAGATTTATCATGGATGTTGCGCTTATTGCGAAGGTAGAGTAGAGCCAACGGCATATTTTGAGATAGAGCATTATTATCCGAAGACTAAGTATGCGCGTTGGAGGACGGAATTCAAGAATCTACATTATGCATGTCCACGATGCAATCGTTTGAAAGGGAATAAAGATCCTAAGCTATATCATATATTATCGCCGAATTATTACTATGAAAATGGAACGTGGTTGGCGAAACTGAATGAGATAGATGAGAGTGTGTTCTATGCAGGACATAAGGTGTTTGCACGGACTGGTTCTCAGATGGGAAAAGGGACAATAAAGGTTTTTCAATTGAACGAACGTCAGTCGCTATGGATAGATCGCTTGAGGAGATATGCTGAATGCTATTATTTGATGAATGTAATATGTGGGTTGTTGAGCAAGAATAGTAAGGATGTGAGGGAATTAGATAGTACGCTGCAGATTCTTTTTGGGCAGTTGATAAGTTATACCAATCCAAGTTCAGCATATTCAACGATGGTGATACAAAACTTTGGAGATGAAATATGTAAATTGCTGAAGGTATGGCAGTTTAAGAGAAAAGAGAAAAGTATTTGTGAGCGAATACGTAAGAAGTTATTCGGATGCTGACGAAGAGTATTTTGTCGGGACTTAGAAGAGCGTTGAGAGATGAGGGTCGATAGTGGATAGACAATAGTTAATAGTGGAGAGTCGATAGTCGATAGTTAATAGATTGAATGCTTTCAAACGATGAAGAAATATGAAGATATTGTAGGACTTGCCAAGGAATTACTGTCCGCCATTGGAAAGAATGACAAAGAGCAGATGGCAGTCAAAATGATATGGCTCCTAATTTTCTTGCTCATCCTTCCCTTTCATATGACCAACGCGGGAAACGCTATCGAGAAGCTACTGATCGATTCTCAATAAATGATATTGGGAATCCTATGTCTTTCTACGGAGCAGAAGTGCCGCCGGAGAGAATACAACAGACTTTGGGGCATGAGGTTACAGAAGAAGATATTGCAAATAACATTAATGTATTAGAATACGATAATTACTTCTGTTCACAATGCGAACATCGTTTCTCAATATTAGAAACTGCTTATGCAGAGTATTATCATAATCCTGTAAAATCCATTTCCCCTCGCGTCACGTATCTATTCTGGTTATCCGTATTATGGAGAATGGGAGTCTCGCGGATGGGCCTCTATTTGGATGCAGCAGATGAATTCTCAATTCGAGAGATACTGGATAAAGCGATTTTAGAGGATGTCAAATCAATTGCACAGGATATTTGTGATCTAGGGACATGGTGCTATGCAATATACCGAGTAGATGGTATCCGCCAGTATGACAAAGGAGTATTTGGCTCGCGCCAAGAGAGTTCGCCATACGTATTGCTTCTGAATGATTTGATTGTAGTGCTATTTAACAAAAAGCCGTCCTTAGATACATATACATGTGGTCCGCTGCAGATAGATACATCAAAACTAAATACATGGCAGAAGAAGGAGAATGTATTGCCGGCCGACAGACGGTGTTTCATGGATGTGAGAGATTGGATTGTTGAGACGTCTTATCAGTATTATGATCCTCCGCGAGAGCAAGCATTATTATTAATTAGAGAAGCAGAACGCTCCGATGGGCGGATATTATCGGATCAAGAAAAAGATATGCTTATCAAAACGAGACGTTTAGTGTGCGGACCTGTGAGAAAAATGGTATCTCTTAGAAAAGCTTTTCGTATCGGGATTGCTGCTGCGAAGAAAAAAATGGCAGAGGAGGCAGGTGAGACATATGAACCGTTAGAAGATGAAGATCTTTTTCTGACCGCAAACGATTTTCAGAATTATTATACCGATATGCTCAATGCGGCGCATCAAGGAATTGATGTATCACAATTTCCCTTTTATGATCAGGCACGCAATGCATTCCCTAATGAGAAATGGAAAGGAAAACCATCAGAAGAGCATGATTCTAATTTCTGCGAAGCATTGGATTGGATATCGGAAATAGAAGGCCCAGACGGGATGGCCGAACTATATGGGTTACCACCCAAATCATCTCCGGCTGTAAGTCATAAAATCCGTCCAAATGACCCATGTCCATGCGGTAGTGGATTGAAGTATAAAAGATGTCATGGGAGATCGAGGGGTTGAAATGTATGACGTTGATAGATTATAGATGATTGATGATGGGTGTATGGTGTACGTGCACAAACGCATGAACAAATAAAATAGCAAACATCAGCGGCACAGATGTGTCGCTGATGTCGTAGATACGTCCTAAGACGTGCCGAGGTTTATACTATTGTCTTTGTCAAATTACCTCGGGGTTCAAAAGCCATCGTTCAAGCATAGATGGTTGTTATCCTTGAGGTGGATATGGATCATTCCCATGCGAGTCGCGATCACGAATAGTTCCGTCTTTCCTATGGATGAATAATTCGGATTGTTGGTTCTGTGAGATTTTTCTTGCAATCGCAATAGCTTCGGCCTGAGTGCTCGTGAGAGCTGTGTATTTCTCATTGCCTTCTCCTTTGACTCCCCATTGTCCATTAACTGGAACTACATGTTGATTTTTACCCATGATTAACTACCTCCTTTCTCGATCTAAAGTTTAACATTATGATTGTTAGCTCTACTTCTTAGACCGATTGAAATTTCGCGTACAATCACCGTTTCCTCTATTCTGCAGGTTTGGCTTTCCTGGACTGAAATGTGGCATGCCAGCCAGTATTTCATACACTGCCGGTGTTACAAATAGTGTGCCGGAAGAATAAAACTGACAAAATGGCAGATTTTATTTTAAAAAACAGCTAAAAATGTGCTAAAATTTAAAATAAAACATAAAAATACTGCCAAAATTTGCAAGAAATCAAAAAATGTATTATCTTTGCAGCGTTTTTGATATATTATATATTACTTATATATATACATAACCATATATAGATAACCCATGCTAGAAGAATTAACATTTAGAAACCTGTACTCTTTCCGCGATGAGGTATGCCTAAGTTTTGAGGCCACGTCTGACAAAATGGGAGAGGGTACTTATGCCGTTACTATGCCGGACGGCAAGCGTTTGTTGCGTTTTGTGCTTATTTACGGCGCGAACGCAGCGGGTAAATCTAATGTCTTGAAGGCTCTCAACTTCTTGCGTGAATTTATTTTCGCCACGCCGGATACGATTGACAAAAAGACGCAAGTTGTACCTTTCCGTTTAGATGCCGTATCGCAAGACAAACCATCTTATGTTGGTGCACGCTTTTATGTCAAAGGCGTAAGGTATCATTATGAATTGGAGTTAGATACCAAGCAGGTGCTGCTTGAGAAATTATCGGTGTATCATTCCAATCAGCCGACAATGCTGTTTGAGCGAACGAGTGCTGATGGCACCTCTGCAATTAAATTCAATCCTGCGGTAATCAAGTTGTCACAAGCGGCTCGGGACGAGATAGCATTGAGATGCTATCGTAATATGTCCCTATTTGCGGCGCGCGGGCAGGTCAATATCGCGATTCCGCTGATAGACGATGCGCGCGAGTGGTTTAGGTTGTCATTGTCCGATATGATTAATCCAGATGACCGAATGTTCAGGAAGGCGCAAGAGATGATCGAAGCGGATGATAATGTAAGGAAAGAATTACTATCGTTTATAAAGTACGCTGATTTCAACGTGGTAGATCTGCAGACCAATCGTATACAGATGAAATTATCGGACGATCTAAAAGATATACTATTGAAAGCGGGAGAGAAGATACCGACATTTTTGAGTACCAATTTTGTGCACAAAGTGACCAACGAAAGAGGCGAAGAGTACTATACATTACCCTCCGGTTTGCAGTCGCGAGGAACGCAGCGTATTTTAGGATTGGAGTCGGCGATTTATTCTGCGAATGCTAATTCGTCAGTTTTACCGATAGATGAGATTGATAGTTCGTTACACCCCGACTTGGTGGAGTATCTAATATACCATTTTCTGCGGAGCGATGCGCAATCACAGTTGATTGCAACTACACACTCGGATTCACTATTGGATACGATTGATGATTTGCTCCGGAAAGACAGCATATGGTTCACGGAGAAACAACCGGATGGTAACTCGGAATTGTACTCGCTTGTAGAGTATAAAGGACTCAATAAGATATCTTCGTTCCGTCGTTCGTATCGAGGTGGACGTTTCGGGGCGATTCCTAATATCGGGTAGTATGGCACGGAAACAGAAAGCAAGAAATCTCAAGAAAAGGCGCTCGGTTTTGATTGGCGCAGGGCCGACAGAGAAAGCTTATATAGAACATCTTACGCATATCAATGGATACCGGATTGAGACTCATCCAAGATTCTGCAAAAATGATACTCCGTATTATATGGATAAGTTTGTGCAACGAGTATTAGAGGATGGAGGAATGGCTGTATGTCTGTATGACGAGGATGAATCAGAACGAAGTGCCAAGATTCAGCAGAAGTTGGATGAATTTGTAGCGAAATACCGAAATAATCCAAACGTCATGTTGTGCGGTAGTATGCCGAGTATTGAATATTGGTTTTTGCTGCATTATGAAAAGACCAATCGCTATTACGGTACATCGAAACGAGTAATTAAGGCGCTGAATAAGCATATGGAGTTTGAGAAAACAGAGAAGTTCCTATCAAAACCTGGTTGGGTGGAAACATTGCTTGCTGACGGACGCATGCAGCAAGCCATGCGGAATGCCGAAGAACTCGGAACAGACGGCGAATCATACACGCATATACCGGATGCGATTCGTTTCCTGGAAAAACATAAGAAGAAATAACGACATCGTTACTTATTTCAAATAGCCTCGGCGAAAGTGTAATGAACCCCAAAAGTTGAACACAAAACTTTTGGGGTTTTTATTATGAAACATTCAACTGAAGAACGGTTATTAGCCGTACAAAAATGTTTAAAAGGTTATGCACCTAAAGCTGTGGGGCGTGAATTAGGGCTTGATGAACACCATGTGCGTGAATGGTTGCTCCGTTATGAGCAAGAAGGTATCGTCGGATTACAAAAAGGTCCCATGAAACGTGCAGATTTTGCTGAAAAATGCAAAATTGTTTGCGAGTTTGCAGAAAAAGGCGTACCTTTGCACCGAGTTTGTGCAAAGTACCACGTATCTCGCCATGCAGTCCAGTCGTGGACTCGGTTATATCGTAAAGGAGGGTACGAGGCTTTGCGCGACATTAAACCGCAAGGAAAAGGCCGTAAAGGTATGGGACGTCCAAAGAAACAAGAACCACAGACAGAGTTAGAGCGTCTGCGTTATGAAAATGAGTATTTGCGTGCGGAGAATGCATTGCTAAAAAAAGTGAGGGCTTTAGTGGAAGAAAGAGAGAAGCGTCTACACGAGATTGGGCGCAAGCCATCCAAACATTAAAGCCCGAACACAGCCTTGATTTACTCCTTGAAATCAAGGGGATGGCTCGTACTACGTATTATTATAATATCCGTCCGAGAGAGGACAAGTATGCGCAAATACGCAAGGATATAATACGTATATTTAATAGGAATAAGGGACGTTACGGATACCGTCGAGTATACCAGCAACTACGTGCAGAAGGCAAAGATATCAATCACAAGACAGTAGCCAAACTGATGGTAGAAATGGGTTTGTATGCCCGGAAGCTTAAGTTGCGTTACCACTCTTACAAAGGGGAAGTAGGTAAGATTGCGCCTAATGTATTACAACGCGATTTTGCTACTGATGCGCCAAATCGCAAGTGGACTACAGATGTCTCACAGGTGGATATAGGAGGCAAGAAATGCTATATATCGCCTATACTGGACATGTGGAACGGAGAGATTATTAGCTATGTGATCTCTGATCGTCCGGATCTAAAGATGGTAGTGGATATGTTGCAGAAAGCGTTCCGTAAACATCCGCATACTAATGGTCTGATTATGCACTCGGATCAGGGATGGCACTATCAGCACACGCGCTACCAATATCTGTTAAAGGAACATGGTATTACGCAGAGCATGTCCCGTAAAGGTAATTGCCTGGATAACTCAGTTATGGAGAACTTTTTCGGTCTGATGAAGAACGAGCTGCTCTATAATAACCGATGGGAGAGTATCGATGACTTTAAGGCAGCACTGAAAGAGTATATCCGATATTATAACAACGAACGTATCAAACTAAAATTGAAAATGAGCCCGGTACAATACCGAACTCACTTTCAAGATCAAGTCAAATAGATTTAATAATCCGTCCAACTTTTTGGGGTCACCTCAAAGCCGGGGCTTTTTTTGTATATAATGATTAATGAATGAACGAATGAACGAATTAAAGAGTTAAGGAATTAATGAGTTAAGTAGTTGACAGATGAAAAAAGTCCGACAACGTCGGACGAATTTCAGGAGGGGAACAATTTGTACCCCTCCTTGCATATCAGTTGTAGTGAGATTCTATACTACGGAATCAGAATGGATGGACTGAGATTTAAATAATCAAATGCAGTATTTCGAGGACACCGACATTGCAAGCAAGGTAAACAAAATATTTGTAGTAACTTCGGCACGGTCTTATTTAAATGTTGTAACTTCGGACTCCGCCTTGGTGGAACCAATTCCCCCGAAATTAGTTCTTAGCCACAAGGGCACGAACTATATTAAAAAAAGTTATAAAAAGTTAATTTTTAAGCAAAAGATGATACGTATCCATCTATATAAGGTCGATTGTTTGTAACAACAGCGAACGCTTGGCGGATC